>Ga0209427_10000205_pt1 | contig 58877 bp, 54 predicted proteins | sample DeeMarSWOR136_30_FD_187465 | JGI IMG/M metagenome (GOLD analysis project Ga0209427, IMG submission 187465) | Marine sediment microbial communities from White Oak River estuary, North Carolina - WOR-1-36_30 (SPAdes) (version 2) | ecosystem: Environmental > Aquatic > Marine > Intertidal zone >...
CCCCGCATTCCTGGAACTGAAATCCAGAGAGGGCTTTGCCAGCAGCAAACAGCGCCAGAGGTTGCTGGCATCAGCAGAGCATCTCGAGCTGGGTAGTCTGGGTGGCGGGATTGTTAGCAAAACGACGCTCATTGATACATTAGCCAGGTTTGGTCATCATCCGGAGCTACCACTACAACCAATCATCGTGATATCCTACTGGCGCTACAGGTTTAATGAAATGCTGACCGGGATGCGGATATCGTTTGACTACAACATTCGCTCCTCAGTGGTAACCCCAGAACTGGGCTATGGAGAGAGGGAACTGCGGCTACAAGGAGGAGTCATTGAGGTCAAAGGCCCAACCCCGGAACTACCACTAACGATTAGACGCATGAGACTGCTGGATACAGACTGGAGCAGATTCTCGAAGTACGGTTATTGTATTGAATCACACTTGTCACAACCAGGCACGGGGGGTCGGTTATGGCCGTCAGGAAGAATGGTTCTACCTTAGGTAGATTAGATAGAAAGGAGGATAAACTTTGCCAGAGGGACTAATAGCATATATCCAAGGTTTACAATCCCCGATAGGGCTTTGGCAAGCTGTTGTTGCTATCGGCTTTTCATTTGTAGCTTCCATAGTCGTTTACCTGATGTACCAGTTGTTTTACGGGTCGAGATACATCGGTGCTGGGGTACAGCGCACCTTTATTATCGGGGGGCCAGCTATCACAGCGCTATTCCTGGGTGTACAGGCCTCCATCCCGCTTGGCCTGGGACTGCTGGGAGCACTGGCCTTTGTCCGTTTCAGGACACCCGTCAAAGACCCGGCAGAGATTGGGTTTGTGCTTTTACTAGCAGCTTGTTCGATTGGGGCGGCAACCAATACCTTCCTGGTAACGGGCATACTATTGGCCGGTGTATTCGTTGCCTTAGTTATCCAGTGGTTAACTCGAAACCGGTTTACATTATTTGGTCGGAGTCACCTTATGATTTCGGTAGACCGACCCTCCTTTCCAGATTTGGAGGCAAAGCTGTCACGGTTTCTCGAAGAGCGGCTGCGTGGCCTCAGATTAGAGACTACGTCTGTTATGGAGGACCGCGTTAGTCTCCACTACCAATACCGTCGCCAAGCGCGTTTCGACTGGACGGCCTTCACCAGTGATCTTAACCAGCTTGCCGGCCCTGCCAAGGTTGAGATATTTATTGGATAGCAGCAGTGTCAGTACTGACGCACAGTGGAAGCATGCCAACTGAGATTTCTGCCAATGACATGGCCCCCAAAAAAGGAGTCCAGTTATAATGTTAGTCTGGAAGGACATGGAGATACCCCTTTCGCCATCATAGCTAAGGCAAATGGTTCGGGAGTTGTTACGATTGGTGGAGATAGGGGGATTCGAACCCCCCACCTCTGCGATGCGAACGCAGCGCTCTCCCAACTGAGCTATATCCCCTCAAATTCAATTCTAGCAAAGCCCAAAATTCAAGGTCAAGCTAGCCGACCGCCGGGCTTAACTAAAGGAAGACCAGCAGCACAAAGAGGACATGCTTCAGCAGGATAAACTACTGTGGGGGCATGAAGACAACTAAACAGGGGAACATTGAAATCTATTTCCTCGGTGCTGCGGTCGACAAGAACTCCTATGCCGATGACAACACCGCCAAGCTTATTTACCGCGTCAATTGTCCCTTTAATCGAGCCACCCGTAGTCAGGACATCATCGACTATGAGGACACGTTCACCAGCCTTGAACTCAAAATCCCGGCGGAGGACTCTCGCCTCCCCCTCCTCCTCAGCAAAGATGCTTCTTACTCCCAGCTGCCGGCCTATCTCAAAAGCGAGGATAATGCCCCCGGTGGTTGGACCGGCAACCACATCCACCGACTGGTCCTTGAAATGCTGAACAATAAGACGGCAAAGTTTCTCAGTATGAACTGGATATTGTAAAAGACGAAACTTCTCCCAGTACACCGGCGAATGCAATCCAGAGGAGAGCAGAAAATGACCTTCCTTCATCGCTCCGACACTTTCCAATATATCCATTACTTCGCTATTCAAATTCGACCCCAAATGTCTGCGAAACCGTCGTTATTTCTTCCTGCTCGCTGGCTAACTCAGGATAATTGTAATTTCCCGCCCCCCTCCAATGCTCTAGTGGCCAGTAGATAAACCAGGCCTTACCAATGATGTTCTCTCCAGGAACTGTTCCCCAAACATGTGAATCATCAGCACTGTTACGGTTATCGCCAAGCACGAAATATTCACCTTCAGGGATTTCCCGGGCTGGCAGAGTGTAACGAGGTGGAGCCGCTATATAAGGTTCTGTCAAAGCGATATCATTCAGGTAGACTTTGCCATCCTTAACCTCTAAGGTGTCACCAGGGACAGCAATAACCCGCTTGATAAATGGATGATTGGTCGATATCGGGGGTTCCAGGACGATGATATCACCATGTTGAGGGTCGGAACAAAAATAAGCAGCTTTGCTAACCATCACCCAGTCCTGGTTTTCAATACCCGGCAACATGCATGATCCACGTACCATATAGCCTTGAAAGCTAACTCGAAGAAAGGCAAAGATAGCAATTGCTATCAGGATGGTTATGCCAACATCACGAAGGATTTTCTTCAACAAAGCTATCCTACCACCCTTTTATGAGTCCAACTCGGTGTTACCATTTCATCTTATTATGCCATTTCAGCCCAGTTTTTGCCTAATTTTATGTCGACCTTCAGCGGCACACAAAGATTCACTGCCTGGGACATCACTTCCTTCACCATTGCCTTCACTGCACTTACCTCACTCTCAGGCACTTCAAACAGCAATTCATCGTGAACCTGCAGCAACATTTTACTTCTTAGATTTCGTTTCTCCATCTCATGTTGTACATTAACCATGGCAATCTTAATGATATCTGCAGAAGTCCCCTGCACTGGAGCATTTACAGCCATTCTTTCTGCAGCCTCCCTCACCTGTCGGTTCGGGGAATTAATCTCTGGTATAAACCTCCTTCTTCCCAGCAATGTTTGCACATAGCCCAGTTCCCTGGCTTGTTCTTTGGTAGTCTCTAGATACCTCCTTACTCCAGGATACCGTTCAAAGTACGACGAGATAAATTGGGCTGCTTCTTCTCTGCTGAGTTCAGTTGCCTGTTCCAGTCCATAATCACTCATGCCATAAATAACGCCGAAATTGACTGTCTTAGCCATCCTCCGCATTTCTGGATTCACCTCATCCCCTGAGACGCCAAAGAGTTTACATGCGGTTGCAGCATGGATATCTTCATCATTAACAAAGGCAGAGACAAGCCCTGGATCATTAGAAAGATGTGCCAGTACTCTGAGGTCAATCTGGGAATAATCACCGCTTAATAAATACGCTCCCGGTGGGACAACAATGGCTCTCCTTATCATCCTACCCGTTTCCTCCCTCACCGGGATATTTTGCAAATTTGGTTCACTGGAGGAGAGCCGTCCTGTAGCGGTGCCGGTTTGATTAAAACTGGTATGCACTCTACCTGTCTCAACATTAATCAACGCTGGCAAGGCATCGGCATAAGTCGACTTAAGTTTGCTAAGCTGACGATATTCCAGCACAAGGGCAATTATGGGATGGAGTCCCCTCAATGCTTCCAGAGTCGATGCTTGAGTAGAGTATCCTGTCTTTGTTTTGCGAGGTGGAGTTAACCTGAGTTCCTCAAAAAGCACTCCGGCCAGCTGCTGAGGCGAATTTATATTGAATCTATGCCCCACACAATCATAGATTTCCGCCTCCCTGTTTGCTATTTGCTCACCCAATTGAGCTGAAAGCTTGCCAAGTAAGTCAGCGTCTAAAGCAATGCCATTCCTCTCCATAACTACCAACACTGGAACCAGAGACATCTCCAGCTCATTAAAAAGCGTCCATAATTCCAGCTGCTTCAGTTCCTCCTCCAGGTTATCCCTTAATTTCCTTACAGTCTCAATACCTACACAACTATATTCAGCTACTTGTTCTACTCCCAACGTGGCCAGCGAAGTCTGGTTCTTACCTGTCCCAACTAGCGCTTCAGTAGACATCGCTTCCACACCAAGTCTGTTAAAGGCGAGTGCTTTGAGTTCAAGATTTTTCTCACCAACGAGATGAGCAGCAATCATAACGTCGAAATTTAGATTTTCTAACTTTACCCCGTGATTGGCTAACACCATCATATCACGCTTACCATCGTAACTGATTTTCCCTATTCGGTGATTTTCAACAATCGGTCTTAGCCCAGCGAGGACTTGAGCCAGGGAAAGATGCACTGGTTCAGTTAAACCAGAGTGTCCTACGGGTATGTAAAATGTCTCCCCAGAAGCTACCGATATCGTTATTCCTACCAACCTTGCCGTCATAGCTTGCCTGCCTGCAGCTTCAACACGGATAGCGAAATCCGCTGCTTTCTCTAGCTGGTTGACAAGCTGATTAAAGGACGCCTCAGTATTTACCACCTGATAATGGGCTGTAATCGAGACTTCGCCCCCAGCAACGACACCCTTCTCACCTATGTGTTGTGGAAGCCTGGGAACCAACTTGGTGAACTCGAGTTCACGAAAAAGATCCACGACCTCGTTTCGGTCATAAGTACTCACATGACAGCTTTCCCGAGCGAAGTCAACAGGAACATCCCTGACTATAGTGGTCAATTCCCTGTTCTTGAAAGCCCGAGGAAGATGTTCACTCAATACTGTGCGCAATTTCTCGGGCATCACCTCCCCAATATGAGTTTGTATTCCCTCCAGATTGCCAAATTGCTGCAGCAGTTTAGCAGCGGTTTTCTCTCCCACTCCCGGTACGCCGGGAATGTTATCGGAAGGGTCGCCAACCAGCGCTTTGAAATCAGGAATCTGGACCGGCTTTACTTCATACTTGCCCTGAACTGCCTGTTCGTCATAAAGGGTTGTATCGGCGAAAGCTCGCCTGGGAATAAGGGCCTTCACCCCAGGCGATATCACCTGAAGCATGTCGTTATCACCGGTAACAATCACGACCTCGATTCCCTGCTCGTTTGCTTTCCTTGCCAGAGTTCCTAAGATATCATCTGCTTCAAAGCCATCGATTTCAAACGCGGGGATGTGGAGTGATTCCACAACCCGATGAACCAATTTTATTTGCCCTTTGAGTTCTTCCGGTATTTGCGGCCGCTGTGCCTTATATTCCTCGAATTCCTTATGCCGGAATGTAGGGGAAGGACGGTCAAAAGCACAAGCCCAATAGGCGGGCTTGAATTGACCAGCTACTTTGAGCAATGTGTTGACAAAACCATAAACAGCATTTACCATCTCGCCTGTTTTGGATACGGTTAACGGAGGCAAGGCGTGAAAAGCACGATGCACTATGGAATTGCCATCAAAAAGTAACAGTAAAGGCTTGGTTCCCTGAGCGAACTCCTTGCTTTTGGCGTTCACTTCATCCATTATAACACCTGGCAAGCGTGATATACTAAACTCCACTTTGAGGCCGATGATGAAAAAGGATTTCCTTTCAGTATCTGACTTAAGCCCCCAAGAGATTGAACAATTCATAGAGCAAGCTATGATTTTCAAAAAGGGGGATTCACCATCTCTACTATCGGGAAGAATCCTAGCTCTCGTGTTTGAGAAGCCTTCCCTGCGCACCAGAGTAAGCTTTGAGATAGCCATGCATCAGCTAGGTGGCTATGCTATCTATCTATCTCCCCAAGAAGTAGGGTTAGGCAATCGTGAATCAGTCTCCGATGCCGCTAAGGTGTTGAGCCGTTACGTTGATTGTGTTGCCGCTCGCACCTTCTCCCACGAGACATTGATTTCCCTGGCCAGATATTCACAGGTGCCAGTAATCAACGCGCTCTCTGACCTGGAACATCCCTGCCAGGCACTCTCCGATCTCCTCACTATTTATGAAAAGAAGGGGAGACTCGCTGGTTTAACTATGGCATTCGTCGGTGACGGCAATAATGTAGCTAACAGTCTCCTCCTTGCCACCTCGCTCACCGGCATGAGTTTTCATATCGCTTCGCCTTCAGGCTATGAAATCAACCAGGAAATATTAGGACAGGGCAGGAAATTTGCCTCTTCGTCCAGGAGCGAGATCAAGCTATTCAGCAGCCCTGAAGAGGCTGTCACAAGCGCTGATATAGTGTACACCGATGTATGGACCAGCATGGGACAGGACGCTGAAGCAGATAGACGTCGTTTAGCATTTCACGATTATAAGGTGGATGAGACGTTGTTATCCTTCGCCAAGCAAGATGTTCTATTCATGCACCCCCTGCCAGCTCACCACGGCGAAGAGATTTCCCCAGGATTATTGGATGACCCAAGGTCAGTGGTCTTTGATCAAGCAGAAAACAGGCTTCACCTACAAAAAGCACTGTTAGCCAAGAGCCTTTTACAGACTGAATCAACAGGTAACAGGTAAATGGCAGAGCCAGTTGTCGCAATTGTGGGGCGACCTAACGTAGGTAAGTCAACCTTGCTTAACCGGCTGGCAGGGAGACGCCTTGTCGTCACCAGTGATTCCCCTGGAACTACCAGAGACCGAATATTCACGTCCACCACCTGGCAGGGGCAGGAACTGACTGTAGTTGATAGCGGTGGATGGCAATTAGAGCCTCCCTCCTTACTGCAACAAAAAGTCAAGCAGCAAGTAGAAGAAGCTATCACTCAGGCAGATGTCATCATCTTCATGGTAGACGCTAAAGACGGCGTCATTGCTGCTGATGAAGAACTAGCTGATACGCTACGCACAGTTAACAAACCGAAAGTGCTGGCAGCAAATAAGATTGACTCAGAACAGCAAACAAACAAGGTAGGCGATTTCTACCGCCTGGGCATGGGCACACCATTAGCTATCAGCGCCTATCATAATCGAGGGATAGATAAGTTAATGAACACCGTGTTGGCCCTTGTCCCTCCAGTAAGTGTTCCCATTACACAGACAGAAGATGTGAAATTAGCCATCGTGGGACGCCCTAATACGGGCAAATCAACTTTGTTAAATGCCTTGATTGGCGCCGAAAGAGCTATCGTTCATGAAGCACCAGGGACGACTCGTGATGCTATCGACACCATGGTTAATTGGAATAACAGGAACATCTTGCTTATCGATACTGCGGGGATCAAACGAAGAAGCCGTGTAGATGCTGGAATTGATTACTACAGCTTGATTCGTGCCATTCAAGCAATTAACCGATGCGATGTGGCTCTGTTGCTGCTCGACGCCGCTGAATTCATTACTGCTCAGGATTTACATATTGCTAGCTATATCCTGGAAGCAGGCAAAGGAATAGTGTTTTTAGTCAATAAATGGGATATCATTCCACGCACACATAAGAAGGAATTCAAACAATTCCTAGAAAAAAGGATCAGATTTATGTATTATATACCTATGCTTTACCTCTCAGCTAAATCAGGAAAGGGAGTGGAGCACGTTTTGCCTCTAGCCTGTCAAGTATGGCAGGAAAGGCAGAAGCGTTTATCACACTCAGCAGTCAACAAAGCCATCGAAGAAGCAGTGGATACCCACTTACCTCCACGAGTAGGTACAAAACGGTTGCAGATTATGCGCGCTTATCAAGATGAATCGAAACCAGCAAACTTTGTTTTGCAGGTCAACGACCCCAAGTTGATTCACCCCCCATACCAGAGGTATTTAGAAAAGAAGCTCCGTTCGAAGTTTGGCTTCCGTGGCGTGCCATTACAGCTAAATTTCACCAAATTTAGTCACAAAAGCAGTAGAAAGCTAAAGGTGGCAAAGTGATAATCACTGAGTTTGTTGCTGTAATAATCATCGCTTATTTGATTGGCTCCATCCCCTGCGGGTTGATAATTGGCAAGATATCTAAGGGCGTTGATGTCACAAAACACGGCAGTGGCAAGACTGGTGGTGCTAACGTGATGCGTGTCGCAGGAACAAAAGCGGGCATTTTAACCATAGTCCTTGATATCGGCAAAGCTGCTGGAGCGGTCCTTCTAGCTGTAGTAATTGTTGACCCAGGCGTGCTGAGTGTCGGTGGAGTAAACCTCTACTATTGGCAGGCAGCCCAAGTTTTAGCCGGGCTTGCAGTGCTGGCAGGACATAACTGGCCCATATTCTCGAAGTTTAAAGGGGGTAGGGGAGTAGCCGCCTTCTTCGGAACATTATTGCCCATCTTCCCCCCTGCAGCTATATTTGGTGGCGAGGTTTTAGCTGTGACCGCATTGAACAGCCGCTATATGTCATTAGCCTCAATAATCGCAGTTATTGCTACATGGTGTCTATTGATACCTATGACCATTGCCTATAATCTCGCCCCTATTTACCTCGCTTACAGCCTGGCAGCTACAGCCCTGATTATCTATCAGCATCGTGGAAACATAAAAAGGCTACAGCAGGGTATAGAGCCCCGGCTGGGTGAAAAAGGCCAGCAAATAAGCTAGCCAAACTATGGCTAAAGCCACCATCATAGGTAATACCACCTGGGGCAATACTCTAGGAACTTTGTTAAGCAATAACGGCGTAACAGTAACGCTGTGGGCAAGAAGTGAAGGCGAAGCTGAGCAGTTAAACCACGAAAAACATAGTTATGCCTCCACGAGTGACATTGCAGAAGCCACCGATGGAACTGAGCTGGTAATACTGGCAGTTCCTTCCCAGAAATTCAGGGAAAACATCACCCAGATTAAACATCATCTGAGCAACAGAACGATATTAATGAGCGCCGCCAAAGGATTGGAGGTAGATAGCGGCAAAAGAATGTCCCAGATAATCGAAGAAGAAGTTCCTCCCCTGAAAAAGCAGATCTGTGTTCTCTCCGGCCCCAACCTGGCAAAGGAAATTGCTCAGGGACTGCCGGCCGCCTCAGTACTTGCTGCTCAAGACATCATCACTGCCAAAAAGGCGAAGGATTTGCTCCGGTCACCCCGATTCCTCATATTTACCACTGATGACGTTGCTGGTGTAGAGCTAAGCGGAGCATTGAAAAACATTATTGCTCTGGGCGCCGGAATGATCGATGGATTAGGACTAGGCGATAACGCCAAGGCTGCTTTTGTTGCTTTGAGCTGGAATGAGGTTGTTTCCCTGGGATTGGCCTTGGGCGCTAAGAAGGACACATTTTATGGGCTAGCTGGTTTGGGTGATTTAATAGCTACCTGCGCTAGCACTTTAAGTCGCAATCACTATGTTGGTTATCAGTTGGCCAAAGGACATTCCCTGGCTGAGATATCCACCTCCATGCCACAAGTTGCTGAAGGGGTGACCACCACTTTAGCGGTTCATCAACTAACCAAGAAACTCAGTCTGGAAGCCCCGATAGCAGAAATTATCCATGACATTCTGTTCCAGAACAAGCCGGCAACTGAGCTAATTGCAAGCTTCAGCAAAGCAATAAAAGACTAGCCAGGTATTCCGTCAGCCTCCTTCTTAATTTCAGCAATCCCTTGGTGCAATTCTACAAACCTCCAGCTTTATTTATCTGGTTGACCTCTTTATTCAATCTATCTATTCCCTCTTCAATAAACGGGCTCCACTTTGAAGTAATTGCTGCAATCCTATCGGGCCGCTGATTTGCATCATGGCTTCTTCTTGGGAAACTATGTTCCTTCTTACCAGGTCGGTCACCGCCTGTTCCATAGTTTGCATGCCGGATCCGGTAGACATTTCGATACAAGGGGTTATTTCGAAGAGCTTCTCCTCACGGACGAGTGTCCTGATCACGCTGTTAGCAATCATAATTTCAAAAGCAGCTATTCGTCCTCCCCCAATACGGGATAAGAGCCTCTGCGATAATACCGCCTCCAATACCTGTGACAACTCTAGCCTAATTTGCCGTTGCTGCATTGCTGGGAATACATCAACTAAACGATCAACAGTCTGAGCAGCGTCGATCGTATGTAGTGTGCCAAGCACTAGGTGCCCCGTCTCGGCCGCTGTGATAGCTGTAGTTATCGTGGATAAGTCACGCATCTCTCCGATGACAATTACATCCGGGTCGTGCCGGAGGGCATGTATTAATGCTGTGGAAAAGGACCTAGTGTCTGTCCCTAACTCCCGCTGATGTATGATACATTTTCGGTCGCGGAATAAGTATTCAATTGGGTCTTCAATGGTAATGACATTCCGCATCTTATTTTCATTGAGATAATTGACCATCGCTGTCAGGGTAGTCGACTTGCCACTGCCAGAAGGGCCAGTAACCAGGATAAGCCCGTTTGGCTGGAGAATAAGCTCCTTACAAATTTGAGGCAGTTCTAATTCATCAATGGAAGGAGCTTTAATTGAGACGAGCCGGAAGGCCAAGCTCACTGTGCCTCTTTGCCGCAGTGCGCTAACTCGGAATCGAGCTAAGCCAGGAACAGAGTAAGCAAAATCTAGCTCACGTTCTCTAACGAAAGCATCCCTCTGCTCTTGAATAGTAACTTGTTCAAATACGAATTCGATATCTTCAACTGTAAGTGGTGGCAAATCTTCTTGAAGGATAAGCATACCATCAATGCGTAGCACCGGTGGGCTTGGCACCTTGAGATGCAAATCAGTGGCACCGTTGTCTACCGTTAGTTTTAGGAGTTCATCTATTTGCATTATATTACCCCCGCAGTTTTAATAACCATCAACTTTGAGCTAATCTGAGAGCTCTTAACCCTAAATGAGATGACATCGAGCAGAAGCCTGAATTCATACATGGGATTCATCCTATTGTTGAAATCCTACCGACCCTTCTAATACGCTTCTTACAAGCAGATTAATCTCGTCAACACCGAACGGCTTATGAAGAATCTCAAAACTTATTCCGTCTTCCGCGGCACTTCCGAGTTCATCCAAAAACTCTTTGTGAAAAGCTGTTATGATGTAAACAGGTATACCTGGGTCAAGTTCCCATAGCCTGCGCAAAGTTTCAACACCGTTTAAACCGGGCATCTTAAGGTCAAGAAATACCAAGTCATATCTAGTCTTTTGTTCCAACCCGATCCCTTGCTCACCCGAGTTGGCCGTATCTACTTCATATGACGTGTCTTTAAGTGCTGCAACAAATAATTTTCTTATGGTTTCCTCATCGTCAATTACCAGTATGCGCTTGCTCATTTTCTCGCCTCCTTCTTAACTTCAGCAACCTCTTGGTGCAATTCTACAAACCTCCAGTTCTATTTATCTGGTTGACCTCTCTCTCCAATCCATCTATTTCATCCCTGGTAAATAGTCTCCATCCTCTCCTATCCCTGCGCTCAGATTTGCTCAATATGCCCTGCTTGAGCCAGCGAAATAAGGTACTTTTGCTTATACCAACTGTCCGACAAACTTCGCCGGTTCTATAATATGCTTGACCGTTTATTGTTACAGGCATACCAATGAACCTCCAATACTATTCAACTATAGTTATATAGTGGCGGATACTCTCCGTTTTGTGAATCACCCATTGGTACTGTTTTGGCTGGTATTCTAGTACCCCGTGCCACAGCTTGAGTCTTGGCGCTGTTACATAGCTAGGTGGGGTGAATTAGAAGAGACTTTATGGTTCTAGGGTTGCTTAGGCTTAGATAACATCTCAGCCAGCTCTTGGAAAAGACGCTTTTGTTTCTTATCAAGACGCTCCGGGGTGATTACACGAACGATAACAACCTCGTCTCCCTTGCCACGTCCATTAGCACGTGCTATTCCCTTCCCCTTGAGACGGAAAGGCCTTCCATTCTGGGTTCCTGAAGGTATGTCTAGTTTTATTCTGCCATCCAGAGAAGGCACTTCCACCTCATCGCCCAGAGCAGCCTGGGCAAAATTAATGGGCAATTCATAAAAAATATCGCTTCCTTCTCTGTGAAATATCTTGCTGGGCTTTACCGAGAGGCTGGCATAAAGGTCACCAGGTCTGCCACCATATAAGCCAACATCCCCTTCGCCATCCAAAACCATGGTATAGCTATCATCCACGCCAGCGGGAATATCAACCACCAACTCCTTCTTCACCTTTACCCGCCCTCTTCCACGACAATGACGGCAAGGATTAGTTATTATTGTCCCGCTGCCTGAACAGCGGGGACAGCTGGTAACATGAGTAAAACGTCCAAAGAAACTCTGGCGAACCCTTCTTACCTGCCCTGTGCCCTGGCATTCAGGGCAAGTTTGAGGACTTGTTCCTGGCTCGGTGCCAAGGCCACGGCAGGAAGAGCAATTCTCGACGCGTTCTACCTCAATTTCTTTGCTACAACCGAAAACCGCCTCTTCAAAGGAAAGGGTAATATATGCTCTCAGATCGCTTCCTCTCTGTGGAGCACGCTGGGCAGTGGCAGCTCCAAATGGGCTTCCACCAAAACCGAAGAACGATTCGAAAATATCACCAAGTCCACCGAAACCAAAGTCAGGAAAACCCTGTATCCCCTCAGCTCGACCATAACGGTCATAATTAGCTCTCTTCTCGGCATCGAAAAGAACCTGGTAAGCCTCACTTATCTCCTTGAACCTCTCTTCTGCCCCAGATTCTTTGTTATGGTCGGGGTGGTATTGAAAAGCTAACTTACGAAATGCCCGCTTGATCTCTTCCTCAGTAGCATTTCGAGGCACTCCAAGCACTTCGTAATAATCGCGTTTTACCGCCATAAGTGTTTAACCCCCAAACTTTTAGTATAGCCCTTTAGTTTATGCATTAGCAAATTTTATACATGCTATAATCCTAACTATAATCCTAAAGTAATGAAACAGAAAATCAAGCGAATTCTCAGTCACTATCACAAGAAAAGGATCAATAACAAGGATTTGATTCCCTCAGCGGTGCTTGTCCCTTTATTTTGTGCCCACGGAGAGTATCACCTTCTATTTACCGAGAGGAGTGGGGGAGTAAACTTCCATCAAGGGGAAGCATGCTTCCCCGGGGGAATCCGCCAGCCAGGTGACGTTAGCCTTATCAGCACCGCTTTAAGAGAAGCCGGAGAAGAGATAGGCTTAGCCGCGAAAGATGGTGAAATTCTGGGCGAACTGGACGATGTCATCACTTTCACCAGTGGTTGCGTTATCTCCCCTTTTGTAGCCTTCATCCCCTATCCCTACCCCTTTAAAGCAAATCCTGATGAGGTACAGCAAATTTTCTCCATTTCTCTATCAGCATTGATGGACAGGAAGAATCTTAACCAGGAATATGCAACCGTCAACGGGCAGACTTTCCCCGTTTATTTCTACGAGTATGAAGGACATACTGTCTGGGGGGCTACAGCTTACATCGTCAGACAATTTGTGGAGTTATTGCAACAGGAAGGTTTATAGCATGACTATCTACTTCTTGCTCTTGGTTTCCTTGGCTTTGACCTTGATTACCTTTTGCTAAAAGACTCGCCCTTAGCTATAATTAGCGTATATTTTAACATAAGGAGAGGAGACCCTCAATGGCGATGGAGAGATTTACCGAGCAAGCACAGGAGGCTCTAGCAGCATCACAGGAGCTAGTCCGCCGCTATCGACATAGCCAATGGGATGTAGAACATATCTTGTTAGCTTTGCTCGAGCAGGAAAAAGGAATAACCCACCAAATATTGGACGAGCTCAGTATAGATACGGAGGAAGTCAAAAGTCGTTTGGACAAAACATTGGAAAGTTATCCCCAGATAGTTTACGTAGGAGCACAGATTTATGCTACCCCCCGTATTTCTCACCTAATGGAAGAGGCCGCGCGTGAAGCCGACAGGTTAAAGGACGAATTCGTCAGCACTGAACATTTGCTCATCGCCATCGCTGGAGAGGGCAAGGGTGATGCCAGCAAAATCCTGGAGGATTTGGGTATCACCCAGGAAAAAATATACCAGGCCCTGCGTCGCATTCGTGGTGCCCATCGAGTTACCGACCGCCGTGCTGAGAGCAAGTACCGCTCCCTGGGAAAATACGGGCACGACCTTACCCAGTTAGCGCGACACGGCAAGCTGGACCCTGTGATCGGCAGAGAAAGCGAGATCAAACGAGTAATACAGATACTCTCCCGACGAACCAAGAATAATCCCGTGGTGATTGGCGATGCTGGCGTGGGCAAGACAGCTATTGCTGAAGGTCTGGCCCAGAGAATTGCCGCTGAAGATGTCCCTAAGTCACTCAAAGGAAAAAGGGTAGTCGCACTGGACATGGGAGCGCTGGTAGCAGGAAGCAAGTTTCGAGGCGAATTCGAAGAAAGGCTGAAAGCAGTTCTTGACGAAATTCGCCAAGCAAGCGGAGAGGTAATTCTGTTCATTGATGAGCTCCACACTGTGGTAGGTGCCGGTGGTGCCGAGGGGGCAATTGATGCCAGTAATATGCTCAAGCCAGCCTTATCTCGAGGCGAGCTTCAATGCATTGGAGCTACCACTATGAACGAATATCGAGAGCACATTGAAAAGGACAAAGCATTGGAACGGCGTTTTCAACCCGTTTTTATCGATGAACCAAGTGCCGATGATACCATAGAGATGCTTAAGGGTCTAAAGCCGAGATACGAAGCTCACCATAAGATACAAATCGATGACTCAGCTTTAGTAGCAGCAGCAAAGCTCAGTCAACGCTACATTACTGATAGATTTTTGCCCGATAAGGCCATTGACCTCCTTGATGAAGCTGCCAGCAAGTTACGTATTGACCAGGAAACCGCCCCCCCAGAGGTCAACGAACTGGAACAGAAGGTCAAGCGTTTGCTTGATGAAGAACAGGCTGCTTCACAGCGCGGGGATTATGAACAAGCAGCGGAACTGAGAGCGGAAAGATTGCGCATGGAGCCAGAATATAACGAAGCCAAAACGAAATGGCTTCAAGGAATAAAGACAGACGCTGTAGTTAACGAAGAGGATATCGCCCAACTTATCTCACAATGGACAGGAATTCCCGTTTCACGAATGCTTGAGACCGAGAGTGAGAAATTGGTCCACATGGAGGAGAGGATTCACCAGAGGATAGTAAATCAGGAGGAAGCTGTGGTTACTGTCTGTGAGGCGATAAGGCGAGGCAGGGCTGGCCTCAAAGACCCCAAACGTCCCATAGGTAGCTTTATTTTCCTGGGACCTACCGGGGTAGGCAAGACCGAGCTAGCTCGAGCCCTAGCTGAATTTTTGTTCGACGACGAGAACGCCATGGTACGGCTCGATATGTCAGAGTACATGGAGAAGCATACCGTATCACGCCTCATTGGAGCACCCCCAGGGTATATAGGATATGAAGAAGGAGGACAATTAACGGAGACGGTGCGTCGCCGCCCCTATCGAGTTATTCTACTCGATGAGGTGGAAAAGGCACATCCAGAAGTATTTAATATCCTGTTGCAGATATTGGAGGATGGCAGGCTGACCGATGGGCATGGCAGAACTGTGGATTTCAAAAATGCCGTCGTTATTATGACCAGCAATCTGGGAACAGAGGAATTCCGTCGACAAAGTGTAGGATTCCGCCAGCGTGACAAAGATGAAGAGCAACAGTTAAGAAGCAATATCGAAACTGCGCTAAGGAGCACCTTCCGCCCTGAGTTACTTAACCGGGTAGACGATATCATCATCTTCCACATTTTAACTGAGCAACATTTGACGAAAATTATCGACTTATTGATCAAAGATGTGGAACATCGTCTCGCCGAACACAATATTGCACTAAAAGTAAACAAGGAAGCCAAATCATGGCTAATAAACAAAGGTTACAATCCTGAATATGGGGCTCGTCCACTACGGCGTGCTATTCAACGCTATGTGGAAAACCCTCTCTCAACAAAGATACTGCGGGGCGACTTTAAGGAAGGAGATACCGTAGCTATCAGCGTCGAAGCAGAAGAGCTGAGTTTTACCAAAGCAGAGCCGGTAAAGGCATAGCCCAGAGTCAGTCCAACCGTGAATTTAGCCTCAAAAGTCAAGAGCTACTTTCCCAAGGAACTCCTTGAGTTACTTCGTGATACCTCCAAGGAGGCTAGCAAGCTAGGACAAAGAGTTTACCTTGTCGGGGGTATAGTGCGAGATTTACTGCTAGGCTATCCTAATTTCGACCTTGATCTGGTAACCGAGGGCGATGCTGTTGAACTGGCTAATCGAATAGCTAGAATCAGCGAGGCAGGATTGGTGATACATCCACGCTTCAGTACTGCTAAAATCAACAGCGGTGACTTTGCGATAGATATCGCGACTGCCAGAAGCGAAACTTACGCCAGACCTGGTGCACTACCTAAAGTCACGCCAAGCAGTATTGAAAAGGACCTCTCCCGCAGAGATTTCTCCATCAATGCCATGGCAATATCCCTCACCGCTGAAGATTATGGACAGCTACTTGACCCTCATCATGGCAAAGATGACCTACATTCACATCTCATCCGTATCCTGCACCCTGATAGTTTCAGCGATGATGCTACTAGAATTTTACGAGCAATACGCTATGAACAACGATTAGGATTCAACCTTGAGCGCGAGACCGCCCGATTACTCAAGCGAGATATCTCCATGCTGGATACTATAAGTGGCGACCGAATAAGGCACGAACTGGAGTTAATCTTCAGAGAGGAACATCCTGAACATGCCATTAAGCGACTTGGAGATTTGGGAGCATTACAAAGGATAAACCATTCCCTTGGTGGCAATGAATGGCTCGCTGCTAAATTTGATGATGCACGCCAATTAGGTAAGCCAAATGAACTTCCGGCACTTTATTTTTGCCTTCTTGCCTACCCACTCAATGGGGAACAGCTTAACCAGTTGGTAAGCCGTCTTAACCCATCAGCAAAGCTAACCAAGACATTGAAGGATACCACTCGACTCAAGCTGCACCTTACTCAATTAAATAAACCCTCTTTGAAGCCCAGCGATATTTATTACTTCCTTCATGAATATGACCCATTAGCCATTAAGGCTAACATTATAGCCGAAGACAAGCCCGTGATTCGTCAGCACCTTCAACTTTTCCTTTCTAAATTACGTTATGTAAAGTCTTGTCTTAATGGGGAGGATCTTCAAAGACTGGGCATCCCTGCAGGAACAGAGTTGGGAAAAATCCTCGAGATATTGCACACGGCAAAATTGAACGGCGAGGTTACCACCAAGGATGAGGAGGAAAAATTAGCCCAGCGGCTGAGGCCATAAGGGTAGGAATTGAAGAAGCCAATAACCAAAATAACAAAGCACACTATATCTAATGAATTTCCCCGCCCAGCACGGCAACAAGAATTTCCATATCCGCAATCTTGATGCTCCAGCGGCAAGTCCAGCGATATCAAATGGCAAGATAGGCTGGAGGGAAAAAAGAAATATCGCCAGCGGCCCATATCGATTAACCCAATCCACAAACCTATTGTATCCCGGCATACCTTCAGTAACTACTATCTTCTTTCCTAAGTAACCAGCATAGTAGCCAGTTATTTCACCTAGGGCACCACCTATACTGGCTACCAAAGCCACAAGAATGGGATTCCACTCTGATGCCACTGCCATCATTAGAGATGTATGGAAATAGACCGGAACCATAACGCTAGCGTTAGATAACAAAGTAGTACCAAAAACGATTGCATAAGCGGTAGAGGCAAATTCCCCTAATTCATCCGATGAGATATCAAAATGGAGCATGATGTATTGGAGTAAATAGAAAAACCCAACGCTAAGTCCAATAAGACCAGCGCTATAAAGCGTCAATCTCAGCCATCTTCTTCGCATCTTACTTACTTGGTTCACCTCTAGGAAGCGAGGTTACCACATAACATTCCAGTCCCCGCTTCTGCATAGATAGACACACTTCATTAGCGTTTTCTTCGCTCAGAACCGGAGCAAACAGGCCAGGACCCGAGCCAGTGAGGTGGATGGGCAAGCCCGCTGTTTGTTCAAATATTTCCTTATATTTATCAAGCCTGGGGAAAATATCAAAAGCTACCTCTTCAAAAACATTAACCATCAAAGAGGAAGGGAGCGTTTCCCCATGTTCCAAAGTCTGCAAGGCAGCGTGTACGAACTGACCTTGGGTAAAATTCCTGGTACTTAATTTGCCGTAAAGCCTGCCAGTTTTATCTGGTATCCTTGCTACCGATGGCATATATAAGACGAAGTAAGTTGGAGGTGCATCCTGCAACGGAGTCACTTCCTCCCCCCTTCCCTCTACCAGAGTGGTACCCCCGTAGACAAACAAAGGGGCATCTGAACTTATCGTTGAAGCTAAATGAGCCAACCGCGATTGAGGAAAATTCACCTCCCACAGAGTATTAAGAGCCATAAGAGTGGAGGCAGCATCACTGCTCCCTCCACCTAGACCTACCCCCCATGGTATATTCTTGCGAAGCCTGATTCGCACACCCTTATGGCAATTGGTAACCTCCTGGAATAGCTCAGCTGCCTTCATCACCAGGTTCTCAGCTTGCAAGCTTGATTCGTTACATTCCAAAGATATTTCTCTCGCCATCTCGAAGCTGAGAACATCATATAAGGTTATCGTCTGGGCAATGCTCCTGATTTGGTGGTTGTTATCATCATATTTGCCCAAAACTTCGAGAACGAGGTTTATCTTTGCCGGTGCGTAGACAGTCAGCATAATGATTGTGTTCTGAACGGGGCAAAAGCTTTCAACAGCTTTCGCCATTCCTCCAAGCTCAGAGTTTCCGCTCGCCTTGTAGCATCTATTCCAATCCCTTCAAGTAACAGGCAGACTTGGTCAGGTGATATCGCCAAACCGTGAGCCAGGGAGTTGCGGAGTTGCTTGCGCCGTGAACTGAAGCCACAATGAACCATGTCAAAAAAACCTTGGACATCAGATACCTCAACGGGTGGTTCAGAATAAACATCGAGACGCAGGACTACAGAATCTACCTTGGGTGGGGGACGGAAATCCTTAGCTAGCACATAAGTTATAATGGTTGGCTTACTGTAAAATTGGACACCAATGCTGAGCTGCGTCATCTTGCCAGGCATGGCAGCAATAGCTTCGCCAACCTCTTTCTGCACCATTATCACCATCAATGAGGGTTTCAGCTTAGCACGAAGGAAATGCCACAATATTGGTGAAGTAATATAATAAGGAAGATTAGCCACTACTTTATAAGTTTGTCCGCTACTCACTGGAGTACCAATCTTTCCCCTCAAAAGTTCTTCAGGAGTGATTTTGAGTATATCAGCATGCACAATCTCGACATTTGGAAAAGAAGCCAGCCTTTTATTCAACACACTAACCAATTTAATATCAAGTTCAACAGCAATCACCCTGGCAGTTCGCCGAGCCAGCTCTTTAGTTAATATGCCCATTCCTGGACCTATCTCCACAGCAATGTCTGCCCTATCAAGTTCAGCTGCAGAGAGAATGCGCTCCACCACGCTTTCGTTAATCAAGAAATGCTGGCCTAATCTTTTTTTCGCCCTGAGATACATCCAAATATCAATCTAGGTCGTGCACCTGCTCTCGGTTTCTATGGTGCAAATTACTTTTGCCAGCCAGCTCCATCCAGGCACCTCTATGTCACCCAGAGAATGTTACTTACCGCTGCTTCCTTCCGGACCTGACGGGGTTCGTAGTTCTCCGTCGCATAGAACCCAAACTTCACCACCGCTTAGCAAAAAGCAACCTTGCACCTCGAAATCTCAAGCAGGAATTCAGCCCCGCTATAGCGGATTTCGGGTCCAGGGCACCGCTAGCTCCCCGCCTAGCACGACCTACGTAAATGTTACCAGCAACAACTAATCTCATCAAGACTGACTTGGCAGACTTTTTCCATCATGTAACCTTGCCCCGGAGACGCGAAATAGGACAGTCACAGCGTTGCTATTGGTAATGAGATTTCTTACAATTAGTACTTCAGTTGCGATATCGATAAGTGGGAAACATGGAGACACTAATTGACCAAGTCAGGCTTTCGTTAATTCAAGGAGATATCACTGAGCAAGATACCGACGCCATAGTCAATGCTGCTAATCCCAGTTTGATGGGCGGTGGGGGAGTAGACGGAGCAATACATCAAGCTGGTGGGCCAGCTATCCTGGATGAGTGCAAGCAAATTGTTGCTAAACAAGGACGATTGCCGACAGGGAAAGCTGTAATTACCACAGGGGGAAACCTCAGAGCAAAACATGTCATACACACTGTGGGGCCTATCTGGGATGGTGGCGCCAGAAATGAAGCTGAGCTTTTGGCTAGTGCTTATCGTGAAAGCCTCAAACTAGCAGCAGAGTGGAATTTGACCAGTATCTCCTTTCCCTCTGTAAGCACAGGAGCATACGGCTATCCCCTGGATAAGGCAGCAAGAGTAGCTCTTAGAGCCGTGGTTTCGTTCCTCAAAGAAAAACCTGCTTCCTTGAAGGAGGTGAATTTTGTCCTTTTTGATTCCTCAACTTATGAAAGTTACTGTTCGGCATTGAAAGAGCTAATATAAAAATAAGAAACCAACGTGTTAACTCACCTCAGCATAGCAACATAGCTATTAAGCGGTATTCCCAGCGAGTTTGCCACCGGTCTACACTTCGCCATAAGGCAGTAAAACACCTTCCCTTCCTCAGGAAGTTCGCTCAATGACTCATAATGTCCCATGCCTTTAGCGAATACAAGGTCTGCCGTTTTAAATTCCTGCCTGAATTGATCTGAAGCTAAGTCAAGAATTACCCCAGGTGAAGCTATACCTGTAGTCATCACCGCTCCAAATTCGCCTTCCAATCCAGCCTCTTTGACATCCTCTACCGTGGCATCATTTTGAACAGGCGAGGGCTTAACCACATATTTAACATCAACCAACTGCCTCATTTTTTTGACCAAAGGCAAGTCAAAATAGATTTCACCAACATTATCCGCCAAATACAAAACTTTGGACGCCTGTTTTAACTCTGCTTCAAACCGCTGGGAATCGTCTATAGCAAACTCCACTGGTTTTTTTATATCCTCGATAACCTCGTCGAGACTCCTGAAGAAATCTATGGCATTAGCTACAGCAGCAAGTTTGATATAATCATTGACAGTATCTTTATAATGACCTTTCACCTTAGAAAATAATTCCCCGGCAACCACCAGTTCATCTTCCTTCACCGTTCGATAGGGGTCTGGATTGCCAGTTACATCCCGTATTATCTTATGGAGCTTGGTAGCAATTGCGATAGATATCTGCTCGCTGGAAAATTCGCGGTCAAGGACGTTTGTGGCTTTTCCCACCGCCCTTTGCCTGAGCAATTCATCGTTTGTAGCCAGCTTGCCCGCCTGGCAAATTAGCCTTCCTAAGCAATCATAGCATTCCGAGGAAATCTTCATAGTAACACTACCCCCCTTAAACTTATTTGAATAGGTCTCGTGGGCTATATTATAATAGCTTTGAAGAACAGAAGGGTTAATTAGAAGTCATGTTCGATAAACTGGGATTAATAGAAAAGCGCTACGAAGAACTGGAGCAGATGATTGCCCAGCCTGAAATTGCTACTGACCCAAAACAGCTACAAGAGCTGCTGCAGGAAAGAGCTAACCTCAAGGACATCGTCACCCAATACCAACAATATAAAACGATCTCCAGGGAGTTGGCTGACCTCGAAGCTTTGCTTAATGATGACCTTCAACCTGAAATGATTGCTCTAGTCAAAGAAGAACGAAACAAGCTAGAACAACATCTGGATGACCTGATTGATAAACTAAAGCTTTCTTTGCTACCAAAAGACCCCAACGATGACAAAGATATCATTGTTGAAATAAGAGCGGGCGCTGGTGGTGAGGAAGCAAGCCTTTTTGCTGCCGATCTATTTCGCATGTACAGTCACTATGCTCAGCGTAAAGGATGGCAAACCAATATCATGAATAGTAGTCAAAGTGACATTGGTGGTTTTAAGGAAGTGGTATTCGAAGTTAAAGGTAAAGGTGCCTTTAGCAAGCTGAAGTATGAGCGCGGAGTACATAGAGTGCAACGGGTGCCTGTTACCGAAACCTCGGGACGGATTCACACCTCAACAACTACCGTGGCTGTTCTTCCCGAAGTAGCGGAAATCGAGCTGAACATAAAGCCAGAGGAGCTCAGGGTAGACCTTTTCCGTAGCAGCGGTGCTGGGGGGCAAAATGTGAACAAGGTAACCACCGCGGTACGCATCACACACATCCCCACAGGAATAACAGCTACCTGCCAGGATGAACGCTCTCAACTGAAAAACAAGATGAAAGCTATGGCAGTTCTTAGGGCAAGATTATTCGACCTAGAACAACATAAGCAAACAGAGACGATCGAGAGGGAGCGTCGAACGCAAGTAGGCACAGGTGACCGAGCAGAAAAAATTCGCACTTACAATTTCCCTCAGGACCGGATCACCGACCACCGCATTAACACCATTTTTCATAACTTGACTGAAATCCTGAATGGTGAACTTGATGGACTCCTTGAAGCACTATCCACCACAGAGCAAGCTCAACAACTGGAAGCAATCCTTTCATGACCTCGAGAGAAGCTTTGATTCTAACTAGGCAAACACTGGCATCGGCAAACTCCGACGAGGCTGGTATTGAATCTGAGCTTTTGCTGTGCCATGCGCTGGGAATATCAAGAACAAAATTGTATAGCGAGCCACAAAGAGTATTGACCCCAACAGAAATAAGAGAGCTTCAGCACTTCATTAATCGCTGCCTCCTTCACGAACCTATTGCCTATATCTCGGGGCATTGTGACTTTCATGGTCACGATTTTTATGTTAACCATCATGCCTTCATTCCCAGACCGGAAACCGAGCTACTGGTCGAAGAAGCAATTGATTTCGCTCACCACCAAAGTATTTCACAAAGTCAACTTATCCTCGCTGATATTGGCACTGGCAGTGGTGCTATCGCAATCAGCGTTGCCTTAGCATTACCACAGGCCAAAGTCTATGCCGTAGATATCACTGCTTCAGCTCTCTACGTAGCCCATATAAATTGCCAGCGACACCACGTTACCCATCAAGTTACCCTTCTGCAGGGTAATCTGCTTGAACCACTGCCTGAACCTGTGAATGTAATAATAGCTAATCTACCTTATGTCAAAAACCATGAATTGAAGATGTTGCCCCCGGAAATAATGAATTTTGAACCTTCGGTAGCTTTAATTGGTGGAGAGGATGGCTTGAATGTAATACGCCAGCTACTAAATCAGACTCAGGAGAAGATTTGCCCAGGTGGTTGCCTGCTTTTAGAGATCGGCTATGAACAAAAAGAGCCGATAACTTCATTGATAAATAGTCACTTTCCCCAAGGTAACGTTGCGATAATACCCGATCTAGCTGGTATTGAGAGAATAGCCATAATCACTTTATAATAGGCGTTTTCTTTCACAGTACATATTGACCCTTGTTAACATACGATATAAAATCTGCACCTGTTGCCCAAAAACTTGGGCGCAAATCTAAGAATCTCTTAAAGGAGGGCAGGTGATTTGTATGCACTGGGAAGACATCTGTTACTAGAGTTAAGAAATTGCAATAAGGAGGTGTTAAATGACCTAGATTTTCTTAGAGATTGCTTACACCGAGCTGCCTTTCAGTGCGGCGCTACCATAGTTGGTGAATCTTTTCATCAATTCTCCCCTCGTGGGGTGAGTGGAATAATTAATATCGCTGAATCCCACATCGCAATTCATACCTGGCCGGAGTATAGCTACGCTGCTGTAGATGTGTTTACCTGCGGAAACAATGTAAATCCCGAGGAAATAGCCAATCTAATAACACAAAGCTTACAGCCCCAAAAGTGTTCCATAATCGAGTTACGAAGAGGTATGGTAGAGGAAAGTAAGGTTAGGAGCGTCGCAAACTAATGAAGGCCGCTGAACCTGATAAACGTAAATGGTTTCATGATTATGTCAACCCCGACATCACCATATCATACAGGGTCAAGGAGTTGACATACTCAGGGAAGACCAAATTTCAGTCCATAGATATCATTAATAATGAGCGGTTCGGGAAATGCCTTGTGCTTGATGGTAAGATTCAATCAAGCGAAGTTGATGAATTTATCTACCATGAAGCTTTAGTACACCCTGTCGTCATCGCCCATTCCCATCCCGAGAAGGTGTTTATTGCTGGTGGTGGTGAAGGAGCTACCTTAAGAGAAGTGTTGGCCCACAACTCAGTCAAGAAAGCTATCATGGTAGATATTGACGAAGAAGTGGTAGATATTTGCCGTCGCTTCTTGTTTTCATGGCACCAAAATTCCTTTGATGACCAGCGGGCAGAATTGCACTTCGCCGATGCCAGGGAATACCTTGAAAAAAAAGATGATAAATTTGATGTCATTATCATTGACCTGCCTGACCCTTTACAAGAAGGCCCGGCTCGCCTGCTATATACCCAGGAATTCTATCACCTGGTTAAACAAAGGCTGCAACCAGACGGCATTATCTCAGTTCAAGCCGAGTCCGCCGATTGGACAGAGTTAGAGAACTTCGCGAACATCGTTAATACGCTGGCGAACGTTTTCCCCATAGTTCGCCCCTACCAAGCTCATATACCTTCCTTTAATAGCCTGTGGGGCTTTGCCTCTGCCTCCCAGAAACTTGACCCAACTAAGTTAACACCTGAAGAGATTGACCTTAAAATCTCAACAAGAATATCAAGACAACTGAAATTCTATGATGGGCTTACTCATCAAGCCATGTTCACTATCCCTAAGCACTTGAGACTTAAGTTATCCGAAACCAGAAAAGTCATTACCGATAAAGAGCCCATTTCTATTTACTGAATCGTCTATAGATTCCTCGAAATCACCAGCCTTTGTATTTCGTTTGTGCCTTCGTATATCTGAGTTATCTTGGCATCCCTCATGCGTTGCTCCAAGGGATAATCACGGCAATACCCAAAGCCACCGACAACCTGTACTGCTTCCACGGTCACTTTCATTGCCACATCGCTGGCAAAGGTCTTGCACATTGATGAATACCTAATTTGCTCTGGTGATAGCCTGGTCATATCCTTAGGACACTCCTGCAGGATGGAGCATGTCTTGTATAAGAGCTGTCTCGCCGCTTCAGTAAGTATACACATGTCCGCCAGCTTAAATCCTATTCCTTCATGCTGGATAATAGGCACACCAAATACAATTCTTTCCTTAGCATAACCTACACAATAGTCTAAAGCGCCCTGAGCTATACCCAGAGCTTGAGCTGCTATTGCTGGTCTGGCAAAATCCAGGGTCTTCATAGAAATGGCAAATCCGCGTCCTTCTTCCCCGACAAGATTTTCAACAGGTACATGACAATCTTCAAACACAAGCTCCACAGTGTCAGAACTCCGAATACCTATCTTGACCTCGTGTTTACCTACAGAGAGACCAGTCGTCCCCTTGGTGACAGCTAATACACTAGAACCCTTGTACGCACCCTTCTCAGGATCAGTTACCACGTACACAGTGACTACCTCAGCGACACCCCCATTAGTAACGAATATCTTGTTGCCATTAACAATGTATCCATCGCTCCCCCTTTCAGCTCGACAAGTAAAGTCGGCTACATCGGAACCACCGGACGTCTCTGTAAGCGCAAAAGCATCCAGGTGCTCACCCGTGCTGAGCTTGGGAAGAAATCTATCCTTTACCTCTTTGTTACCAGCCAACATTATTGGTAATGCACCAAGCGCCTGATCAGCAACAAGAAGTCCAACGGAGGCATCGACGCGAGAAAGTTCCTCTACCACGATAGTCTCAGCCAACATGCCAGCATCACCACCTCCATACTCCGCAGGGAAGTCTATGCCTAAGTAACCGCCATCCCGTAAAAGTCTAACCATCTCCCAGCTAAATTCTTCCTTCTCATCCCTTTCACGAGCCCCGGGCGCAATTTGTTCCTCAGCTAATTTCCTCACCGCAGCCTTCAGCATTTTTTGCTCTTCAGTTAACTCGTACTGCACTTTTACCTCCTGTAACTAAAATCTAGACGGAAGGACCATCAGAGAAACTTCGAAACAACGACATTATATCCTGGGTTACTAATTCCACCGAGATCAATAGGGTATTATAAACGAGTTCTGCGTATATTGCACAGTATCAAACAATGAAACCCGAGGTTGTTAGCTTGGTGTTAGCCCTTTACCTCAGCTTCAGCCCCGTTTTAACGATATCAGCACAGGAAATCACGTCATAAGATTAACCATGGCCACATCACTAGCCAAGTGGAAATGGACGAACAGAAATTGCAGGGTATGGCAGCGCATTAACGGAAAAAGCTGAATTAGATTATTGGATGTGCTAAGGTTTGGTTACCTTGCGGAGTTACTTCCCATAGTCTGTCGTGGCCTTCTATGTGGTCAACATATAAAATGCCATTGAGATGGTCTATTTCGTGTTCCAAAGCCTGCGCCAAAAGCTCTTCTCCCTTAAGCCGAACTTTCTTCCCTTGCCTATCTTGCGCCTTCACCTTGACTACTTTTGAACGCTTAATCTCCCCATAATAACCAGGATAGCTTAAACAACCTTCATCAACTACCCGCACACCCTCCCTCCTTACTATCTCAGGATTAATCAAAGTAATGACTTCCTTTTCAGGGATCTCGATGACCGCTATGCGTAGCGACATACCTATTTGCGGAGCAGCTAACCCTACACCGTGGACAGCCCGCATCGTATCAATCATGTCGTCGATTAGCTTCTGAATCGAGCCATCGATGTTAGTCACCCTTTTTGCTTTTTGCCGTAATACCGGGTCAGGCAAAGTACGCATCTCCAAAACTGCCACGCCTGAATTATAGCTCAACTCTTCTACAACGTAAATCTAGACCATCCCCACAGGGTCAACATCCACAGTCCAGCCTTGAGGTAAGGTTATGTCTGATAAAGCTTGAACAGGATTGGAACCACGAATAATAATCTGCCAGCGATATCTCCCCCTAACTCTGGAAGCAAAAGCGGGGATGGGACCGATTAAGTTCCACTCAAGCATCTCCTCCCGTTTTTTCTCCAAGAGTAAACCACTCACCTTCTCCGCCTCTTTCTGACACAATCTATCATTGGTATGAGCATAAACCAGGCGAATGAACCGACTAAAAGGAGGATAGTTATATTGCTGCCGGTAGTTTATCTCCTGATCATAGAAACTGACATAATCGTGTTTGGCTGCAGCTTGAACAGCGTAATTCTCTGGAGAATATGTCTGAATGATAACTTTCCCCACTTTAACCCCACGGCCAGCCCGACCAGCTACCTGACAAAGAAGCTGAAAGGTCCGCTCGCCAGCACGGAAATCAGGAAAGCTAAGCCCAGTATCAGCGTTAATTATCCCAGCAAGAGTCACCCAAGGTAAATCTAGCCCTTTGGCTATCATCTGAGTGCCAATGAGTATATCAGCCTTACGATTCCGAAAAGTGCTCAATAATTCTTCATGTGCATATCGTCTTCTGGTTACATCCCTATCCCAGCGAAGCACTGCCGCCTGTGGGAAAAATCGCTTCACTTCATCTTCCACCCTCTGTGTGCCGATGCCCAAGAACCTGAGGCGTGAACTCAAACAATTTGGACAATCTACGGGAAGTAGCAAAGTATAATGACATCTATGGCAAACTAACTTCTTCTCCACTGAATGATAGGTGAGCGCTATTGAGCAACGGGGGCAACGAAAAACAAAACCACAACGCCGGCACTGGACAAAAGTGGCTGTGCCACGGCGGTTAAGAAAAAGGATTATTTGTTCCTTTTGAACCAAAGCTTCTTTCATCGCACTTAGTAGACGGCGACTAAACACGCTGGTATTTCCAGCTTTGAGTTCTTCCTTTGAGTCCACCATGCTTACTTCAGGGAGTGGTGAATAACCATGAGAAGTAACTCTTTCCTTCAGTTCCACCAATTTATATTCTCCCAGCCGTGCTTTGTGAAAGCTATCAACATCGGGTGTGGCACTACCTAAAATAACAGTAGCACCGCTCAATTCCGCTAATTTAAGAGCTACATCTCGAGCATGATAGCGAGGAGATTTATCTTCCTGCTTATATGTCCATTCATGCTCTTCATCAATAATAATCAGCCCAAGGTCAGGTTGAGGAGCGAATAAAGCGCTTCGAGGCCCGATAACTACATCGCATTCCCCTTTCCTTATCCACCACCATTCATCAAATTGCTCACCTAAAGAAAGAGCGCTGTGCGATACCGCTACCCGCCCTGGGAAACGACTGGCAAAACGTTCCACCGTCTGTGCAGTAAGGGCAATCTCAGGGATAAGGCAAATACCACGCTTGCCTTCAGCGACAGTCTGGGCTAGAGCCCACAGGTAAATCTCTGTCTTTCCACTCCCGGTAACCCCAAAAAGAAGAAAAACGGTGGACTTACCCCCGTTATGTTCTATCCTGCTCCAAGCAACTTGCTGAGATGAGGTAAGAGACACTGGAGGCATTGGCTTGATATCGAAATGTGCCAATGGGTCACGCCTGACAGTAACCAATTCTATAGAAATCAAGTGCCCACTTTCCAGAGCCCTGACCGTTTTAAGCGAGCAACTAACTTGCTTCCTTACCTCGTTGATGGGAAGTGGCTTGGATTCCTTAACCAGAAATTGTAATAACGCAGCTTGCTTATAAGCTCTGGTTGTTTTCAGCCGAGCCATTTCACTAGCAATATTGTCCTTACTGGCAACAAGCTTAATATAAGGAATTACTTTTGGTTTCACCCTTGCCTTCTCTAGTTCAGAAAACCTAACTACGAGCCCGAGAGCAACAAGCTTATCAGTGATTCGCCCAGCCTTACTTGCCCCCAACTTTTTCTCCAGTTCCGTGAGGCTTACCTTTCCCCTCTCCTCAACAAAGTGAAGGATCTGGGCTTGTTCTAGCGTAAGCAATGATAAACTACTTTGATCGCCTGATAGACGGAAGTAACTGGCGAGCTTGCGCTCAAATCCAGGTGGCAACATCAGAGCCATGGCATCAAATAAAGAGGCAAGATATTGCCTGCTTATCCATTGAGCAAGTTCGACTTGTGTGGCAGAAAGCAAGGGGTAACCAGTAATAATATCGTCTATCTCCTTAACCACATTAACAGAAGGAACCTCTCTCAACTGCACAACAATACCTTGCACGATTCTGGAACCAAAAGGAACCCAGACTGCCTGACCTGTGTGTACATTCAAGTGAGGAGGAATGGCATAACAAAAGGGGAAGTAGCTTGGACACTTAACCGCTACATCGGCATACTTCATTTAAGGTGCTTGGACTTTCTCCTGCCTCTCCGCCAATCGAGCCTGTTTAGCACTCAGTTTTCGGATGTAATAAAGCTTAGCACGACGCACCTTACCGTGCTTAAGCACTGCTACATCCTGTATAAGCGGAGATTGAAGGGGAAAAGTACATTCTACTCCAACCCCGTAACTTACTCGTCTTACCGTAAAATTGCCGCCATCAATGCCTTTCCTCAGCCTTATTATTACACCCTGAAATTGTTGAACTCGCTCCTTATCGGCATCTACCACCTTCAATCTAACCTTCACCGTATCCCCGGGAGAAAGTTGAGGAATATTTGGGTTTATTTTCGGCTTAACTAGCGATCTGATATCCATTTTTACTCCTCAGCAGATAAATTTCCTTGTTTAGCGAGATCGGGACGGCGTTTCAAGGTTCGCAGGATAGCCTGCTGCCGTCGCCACCGAGCAATTTCCCCATGGTTTCCGGAAAGCAAAACTGACGGCACTGCCCAACCTCGATATACTTTCGGTCTTGTATATTGAGGATATTCCAGAAGCCCGTTGCTATGGGAGTCATTGCGAAATGATAGTGGTGAGCCAAGTGCCCCTGGTATCAATCTAACCACAGCATCAACAACAACCATGGCAGCTAATTCCCCAGCACTGAGCACATAATCACCAATGCTAATTTCATCGGTAACTAGATGCTCCCGCACTCTCTCATCCACACCTTCATAATGACCACAAATTAGCATTATATTCTGATGTAGAGCCAACTCCCTAGCGACTTGCTGTGTGAAAAGCCTACCTTGGGGAGTGAGTAGAATAATCGGCAAATCACTGTAATCAACCTGCTCTTTTATTGATTCCGCTGCTTCGAAAATTGGCTCGGCCTTGAGCACCATCCCTGGACCACCCCCATATGGATAGTCATCCACGGTGTGATGCTTATCATGACTGTAGTCCCGAATATTATGAACAACGACCTCCACTAATCCGTGCTCTCTAGCCCGTTTAACAATACTGCAATCAAACGGCGATGCAAGCATCTCGGGAAAAAGGCACAATATATCAATTCTCATTTTCGCTCTTTTATCTTATCACACATTTATTAAGCAGTTACAGAACTTTTTTGCTTTCGTTATTCCCAGAATGTTTAAACATCTTGACGCAAAAATCAAAAAAATTAGGCAAAACAGGCAAAAAGTATTGACAAAGGAATGGGGGTAAAGAGTATAATGGTTGTGGGAGATTGTGGTGGATTGTGGGGAAGAAAAGCAGGTGGAGGTTATTATGGATACGCGCAAAGCAAAGTCAGTTGCCGTTCTGGAACCACTCAATGACACTTCTATACAACAGAGAATCCTAATTTTCTGCACCAGGCATCCCAAAATGAAATTCACCCTAGAATGTATTCTGAACCACCATGAAGAAGACAAATTTGCGATGGATAAAGAGCTACGAGACTTAGTGAATGATGGAATTCTCGAAAAGCAAATAAGCGATGTAGGTACTGTTTGGTATTACGTACTAAATTGACATGAGGGAAAGTCTCTTCTACGGCACATATCGGTATAAGGTTGACGAAAAGGGGAGGATGCCCCTACCCCGAAAATTCAGGGAGCAATTAAAGGATTCAAAAGGTGGCAAGCTAGCCAAGGGGGCAGACAAATGCATCGTCATCTACCCTTTACCAGAATGGATAAAACAAGCAACTGAACTAGAAACGGCAACAAGACCCCCGGGTGTGCAAAGAAGACTAAGACGCCTTTTCGGCGCTAGTACTTTCGATTTTATCTTCGATGGCCAGGGAAGAATAGCATTCCCGGCAGAGCTACGCAACTACGCTGAAATCACCGATAGCGCTGTCGTCATTGGCGCTCAGAAATACGTGGAAATTTGGAATCCGGAACTTTGGGAAGAACAAATAGGCGAGTGGGAACAACTAGATACACTCTGGGACATGAAGGAGAGTAAGTGATAGCACTGGATGTTCCTTTGCCTACCCATGTACCTGTCTTGGTTAACCAAATAATAGAGGGACTCAACCCTCAGCCAGGAGAACGTTTCATTGATTGCACTGTGGGTTTGGGAGGACATGCCTCAGCTATCCTAGAGAGGATCTTACCCGATGGAAAAATCTTAGGCATTGATACTGACCCGCAGGCCATTGAGCTAGCCAATGCCAAACTGGCGCATTACGGTGAGGCAATTACCCTGGTTAACGATAATTTCATCAATATTGAGGATATTTGCAAGCAACATGATTTCTATCCCATTGATGGTATTCTGTTCGACCTTGGTGTTTGTTCTTTGCAACTAGACACAGCACAACGTGGCTTTAGTTTCCACCTCGAGGCACCTCTGGACATGCGCTTTGACACCAATCAAGGGTTAACCGCCGCTGATTTGGTCAATACCCTGTGCGAAGCGGAATTAGCGCGGCTCCTACGAGAATATGGTGAAGAGCGCCACAGTCGAAAAATAGCGCAACGCATTGTCCAGAACCGTCCCATTCACACTACCTTGAAACTTGCTCGGGTAGTCAAGCAAGTCCTGGGTAGCAAGCATGCCAGAATTCATCCTGCTACCAGGACTTTTATGGCACTTCGTATCGCTGTCAACGGTGAATTAGAGAACCTGGAGACAGCCCTTGGGCAGACCATCAACCTCCTTCGCCCCGGCGGTAGGCTAGCAGTCATTAGTTATCATTCTCTGGAAGACCGCATAGTTAAACAATTCATGCGTCGAGAATCTAGCACTGAAATGCCTACCTTAAAGCTCATATCAAGGAAGGTCACTAGACCTACTTCGTTGGAGACAAAATCCAACCCACGCAGTCGCAGTGCTAAATTAAGGATAGCCGAGCGACTCAGCTGATATACAGAGAATCCCAAAAAACAAAGGAGGTGAAAATGTCAAGAAGGAAGATTATCTCAGCTATTGATGTAGGCACGACTAAAATAGCCACCATCATGGCCGACGTTAAAGCAGAAAATGACATCGAAATCCTGGGAGTGGGGGTCGTTCCTTCCCACGGTTTACACAAAGGTATAGTAGTCAACATGGACGAAGCTAAGGCATCTGTTCTTTCCTCAGCGAGGGAAGCTCAAAGAATCAGCGGCATACGCATAGATTCGGCTTATATCGGCGTTACTGGCAGACACATAAGCTGCTTGAACAATCAAGGAGTAGTATCCATTCCACGCACTGATCGACTAGTGCGTCCTGAAGACCTTAAACGAGCACTGTCAGTAGCTCGTAGCATTTTTGTCCCTGAAGGAAAGAAGCTACTCCATGCTATCCCTCGCTATTATGCTCTAGATGGACAAGAGGGAGTAACACAACCTGTAGGCATGCACGGCACTAGGCTTGATGTAGAAACACATATCATCACCGCTTCAGCAACCGCAGTGCAAAACTTGGTTAAATGTGTTCGCAGTACCGGTATCGAAGTTGAAGATCTGATCCTAGAGCCACTAGCCAGCAGTGAAGCCGTGTTAACCCAAGAGGAAAGAGAAGGCGGCGTCATAATGGCCGACATCGGTGGTGGCACAACAGACATTGCACTATTTAAGGGTGGCAACATTTATCACACCTCTATTATTCCAGTAGCTGGCTACCAAGTAACCAGTGACATATCAATTGGATTAGGCTTGCCTTTCAGCATAGCCGAAAAAATGAAGAAGAGATATGGTAATGTCACTCCGGACTTGGAGGTCGACCAAGAAGAGCAGGTAGGTATCGAAAACGGTCATAGTGCCTCTTACCGCGACCTATGCGATATTATCCGTTCCCGTACCGAAGAACTACTTCAACTCACCCTTCTGGAAATGCCTACCAGCGATTATCGATCATTAGCCCCATTTGGCCTAGTGCTCACCGGTGGAACTGCCAACTTAGCCGGGTTTGAGGAACTAGGACGTTCAGTGCTGCAAATGCCTGTGCGCAAAGGACGCCCTTTGAATTCGGGAATCTACGGCATCTCTGATATTTTGCATGACTCGGCCTACGCCACCACTCTCGGATTAATCCTGTGGCCGATCAATGGCAAAGAAGGAGCTGCCTTCCGAGTGAAAAGGGCTGGAATCTTGGGTGGCTTTGCGAGTCTTGTTAGAAGACTACTCCGCAGCTAACAATGAATTAGAAAGGAGGTTAGAATGGCAAAACAAATTTATACTCCATCACCAGCGAAAGTAAAGGCTATAGGCATTGGAGGAGGCGGCTGTAATGCCATTACTCGAATGGTTCGCCAAGGGATAAAAGGCGTTGACTTCATAGCTATGAACACAGATGGCCAGGCGTTGGCTTTAGCTGAAACACCAGCCAAAATCCAGTTAGGAGAGAGACTAACCCGAGGTTTGGGTGTCGGTGGCGACCATAAAGTTGGAGCCAAAGCAGCAGAGGAAAGCCGTCAAATTATTGAGGAGCTCTTTGAGAGTACCGATATGGTATTTATTACCGCTGGAATGGGTGGTGGGACAGGAACTGGTGGCATACCAGTAATAGCTGAACTAGCCAAACAATCCGGTGCTCTGACCATCGCTGTGGTAACCAAACCCTTTGGTTTTGAAGGGGCACATCGGTCTCAAGTAGCTGAAGAAGGATTGGTTGCCTTATCAGGTAAGGTTGATACGCTCATCATCATCCCTAATGATCGGCTTCTTCAACTTTGCGATGCCAAGACAAACGTTGATAGCGCTTTTGCATTTGCAGATGACGCTCTTCGATCAGGAGTAAAGGCTATCTCCGAAGTGGTCACTGTTCCAGGGCTAATTAACTTAGACTTTGCTGATGTCAAATCAGTGATGAAAGATGCCGGCCCAGCCTGGATGTCCGTGGGGAAAGGTAGCGGACAAAACCGAGCTGCTGAAGCTGCTAAAGCTGCTTTAGCCAGTCCACTGTTAGACGTGTCCATAACCGGAGCCAAAGGCGTACTGTTCAACATCACTGGCGGGTCTAGCCTAACCCTCTTCGAGTGCAACGAAGCTGCTGAGGTAATCAGCCATGCAGTGGACCCCGGCGCCAATATAATCTTCGGAGTAGTATATGACCCGAAGATGGATAGTGAGCTACAGCTCACCATTATCGCCACTGGGTTTACCAGCCAGTATGGTAAAGGGATAACTAATGCTGAGGAGCTTCGTCGCTTGATAGCAAGCGGCAGCGAAACCCTTGATGTTCCTTCTTTCCTGCGGCGTAATCAACGATTCCCGGCATCTCATATAGGTGTCACTTCCAAAACAGCGAGAGCAGGAACCCCAGAGCCAGCTAAGATTTCCTACCAGTAAACCTCCCGCCTCATTTAGGAAAGGGGGTAGTGGGCGCTACCCCCTTTCCCATTTTTGAAGAAAAAGCTATAATTATAGACAGAATGGGGAGGTGGCATCTTCCTGAAAGCTGAAGGAATAGCACAATTAGCTACTGAAGCTGCATCGCAGAAGCAAGCAACAAATATCGTCATGCTGGATGCGACGAAGGTGTGTTCGTTTACGGATTATTTCGTCATTTGTAGTGGAGATTCAGACCGTCATATTGAAGCTATCTCGCAAGGCATCAACGAAACAATGAAAAACAAAGGGGTCATCCCTCATCATAAAGAAGGCACCCCTGATTCAGGTTGGATGCTTACTGACTTCGGCTCGGTAATTATTCACATATTCACAACAATAGAGCGAGATTATTATCAACTAGAAGGACTTTGGCATAAGGCAATCCCCATAATCAGAATTCAATAAAAGGGTCAACAATTTCTTCAACCGAAAAGAAGAGAGCAATCTCGCTTCCAGCGTTCTCCACCGAATCGGAGCCATGTATCAAATTATGGCTGATGTCTCCACCAAAGTCACCTCTGATAGTGCCCGGCAGAGCTTTTGCTGGGTCAGTTTCACCCATCGTTTGCCTTATCACTTTCACTGCGTCATCATCCTGCAAAACCATAGCGATGACAGGCCCAGAGGTAACAAAATCGACCAACTCATTAAAGAATGGTTTATCCTTGTGAACAGCATAATGACGTTGAGCTAATGCTTTATTCATACGAAGTATTTTCATCGCCACGATTTTGAGTCCCTTACTTTCAAGCCGAGAGATAATTTCTCCAGCTAATCCTCTTTGCATAGCATCAGGTTTAATGAGAACCAGGCTTCTTTCCATATCTATTCAATCAGCAAAAATATCCGTAAGATTAGTTCGATAATTGCTATTTTATTATAAGAGGAGAAGTCACAATCCAAAATTCTTCTTTTCGTAGGGACGAGATAATAGCGGTAAGACGCCTCGGACACCTAGCTCTTGCAATCACCTATCTAGCAGAGAAAGCCATCTACTTCTGGATTGACGGTAATCCAACACACCACAACAAATTGTAGGATGCAGCCAAGCCTGATCCAATTTCTAGTGACCCGCGATCTCACCTTGACCATACTGGCAACGCTGCTGCCCTTCACAAACAAGTAACCTCACTCATTCCACTTCCATACAATGTGCTTGCCATCTAACTGGTAAGTCAAGTAGTCGTTGTCTATCAACCTCCCAATTTCTGTCTTAACAAACTCAAGCGGAAAGGAAAGGGTATTCCACACTCGCCCCTGTAATTCGGCAATGTATTCCCCCACTTCTGAAGGATTACCATCCATCCTTATTTTTCCCTGTTCCTCAATCACTTCCTGGTGCAACAATTGCCATATCAAGTTTTGTGATTCCGCACTCTGCCATTTTTTCAATTCCTTGTCAGAGAGCCTCTCTAGCAACGTATCCCTGACACGCTGGTCGTAATACATCTGAGTAATTCCATCAACTACTTTGTTTAATGTCTCCGCCTTTATCCCTTCAGTTTCGCACACAGCTTGATTGCAATCATAGCGTTCCCAATCATTGGTCAATATTTTGAGTCCAAGCTCTGCAGCCCTCTCCCTGACCTCTGTTCCAAAGAAGGGAGATAAAATATGAAACCCCCACCCACCTTCACCAAGGCTTTCAGCAAATTCTACACTCTGCTTCAAAGTATCTTCAGTTTCACCGGGAAGCCCAGCAATAAAAGAGGCAATGAAGTCATACCCCGAATTCTGGCATAGCTTAATAGCTTCCCTTATCTTCGTTGGCGTGATCTTTTTATGAGCTAAATCCAAAACCTTCTGATTGCCACTCTCCACCCCAAAACACAGAGCAAAGCACCCAGCTTGTTTCATCTTCTCCAGCAAAGGTTTATCTATCGAGTCCACCCGAGCATAAGCTGCCCACATCACATCTAACCCCCGAGCGGTAATTTCATCACAGATGGCCGTACAATGCTTATGGTTAACGGTGAAAAAGTCATCTTCGAAGGCCAGCAACTTAAACCCCAGTTTTATGATATGCTCCATTTCATCTATTACTACCTTCGGGTCACGGTATCTTACTTTTTTCCCAACCATTCGGTGTCCCACACAAAAAGAGCAACCAAAGGGACAGCCTCTACTTGTTGATAAACCACACGCCGCCTGCAATGCTAGATATCTAGATACGGGAAGCAAATGTCTTGCTGGAAATGGAAGCTTATCCAGATTTTGGATGAATGCACGCTCGGGAGTGACCACTATTTCTGAATCTTTTCTAAAAGCTATGCCCTTAACCTGGCTTAGATCAGTGTCCCTTGCAATGGTTTCCACTAGCTCCACCACCGTCTCATCTCCCTCCCTTACCACCACGATATCTATGAATGGTGATTCACGTAGGGTCTCCTCTACACCAAAAGTTACATGAGGCCCCCCAATGATGGTGATTAGCTTATGGTCTATTTCTTTACAAGCTTTAAGAATCCGACGAGCTGCAGGATAATTGAGCGTAACCGACGTCGCCCCAACAATATCAGGCTTAAATTTTCCTAGCTTCCTCTCAAGATTTTGGAGAGAGTACTTGCTAACCAAGAAGTCTAAAACCTGTACCTCTACCCCTGCCCCTTCCAACACTGCCGCTATGGAAGGTATGCTTAAGGCAACATGAAGCCCTTCAGCTTCTGGGTAAGGAGGATTTATCAACAAAACCCGCATTACTATCTCGAAGGGTCGCCCTGCATCCTACAATGACCCTACACAAATCGGCTAATTCTATATCTCTATTGAAGCTGAAGTCAATAGTTTTACATCAAAGAGAAATAGAGAAATCTTTTGACCAGCTTTCCCAGTTCACGTATACTACACAGGCACTATGGAATTGCTTTTTGGTTCTGCAGGGGTTCCTCGAAGTGTCAAAAATCGCTCCACAGACCGTGGTATTCGCCGCATTGCCGAGCTGGGGCTTGGTTGCATGGAATTGGAGTTTGTAAGAGGGATAAAAATGGGAGAGTCTGCTGCTCGAAACATAGAAAAGCTAGCCAAAGAAAAGGGAATTGCCCTTAGCTCACATGGACCTTACTTCATAAACTTGAATGTCAGGGAAGCTGAAAAAAGAACCGCTAGCCAAGAAAGATTACTAAACACAGTTCGAATTGCCTCTCTATGTGGAGCAAGAACCGTAGTCTTCCATGCCGCTTATTACATGGGTGACCCGCCAGATGAAGCCTATTCTGTGGTGAAAAAGAATCTGCAAGATATAATGCACAAGCTAAAATTCGAGCAAAATCAGGTCTGGGTTAGGCCTGAGGTTGCTGGAAAAATCAGCCAGTTCGGCACTTTGGAGGAGGTGTTAAGTCTGAGTAACGAGATTGAAGGAGTTGCCCCTTGTATTGACTTTGCTCATTGGCATGCTCGTACGGGAAAGTTCAACTCATATGCTGAATTTGCCAGCATTCTCGAACAAATAGAGAGTCAGTTGGGAAGAGCGGCTCTGGATAATATGCATATACATGTTTCAGGAATAGCCTACGGCGCAAAGGGCGAAATCAAACATCTGAATTTGAAGGAATCGGATTTTGATTATGTTAGCTTAGCTAAAGCTTTGAAAGATTTCAATGTCAACGGATTGGTTATCAGTGAAAGTCCTAACTTGGAAGGAGATGCTCTATTGCTCCAGAGAACCTATAATTCTCTTGGTTAGCTCGACTCCGTGTTCACAATGATATTAACGGCTTAATTTTACATTTATACCATAGTTGCTATAATAGACATAAGGTTATGAAAACTAAATGGTGGCGAGGCGGATTCTTTTACATACTGCTTTTAATGGTAGCAATTACCCTCATGTTTGTCCTTATACCGAGGATACAGGAAGGTCCCACAAAAGTAGAGTTACCTGAGTTCATAAGCTATGCCAAGGAGGGGCAAATTGATCTCATCAAGCAAGATGGGAACACCCTCATTGGTATTAAAGATGACGAGACATTGTATACCACGGCATTTCAAGGTAGCACGATTGAGCTCTCTAATTACCTCAAGGAAGCGGGAGTAGAGGTTCCTATCGACGTCAAACCCAGCGGCACCAACTGGGGGATGATAGCATTACAAGTAGTGTTGCCTATTTGCTTACTTGGTGTATTGTTTTATTTCTTTTTCCGCTCAGCTCGTGGAGCAAGCATGCAAGCATTCAACTTTAGCAAAAGTCGTGCTCGATTAAATTCCCCCGCTAACCCTAAAGTGACTTTTGCCGATGTTGCCGGGATTGAGGAGGCCAAGGAAGAAGTTCAAGAGGTAGTTGAGTTTCTTAGATCACCTGGGAAATTCCGTGCCCTAGGTGCTCGGATCCCCAAGGGCGTTCTCTTGGTAGGTCCGCCAGGAACCGGTAAGACTTTGTTAGCCAAAGCCATAGCCGGGGAAGCAAAAGCACCTTTCTATTCCATTAGCGGCAGTGAATTTGTGGAAATGTTCGTTGGTGTCGGGGCTGCTAGAGTTCGAGACCTATTTGAACAAGCAAAGCGTACTACACCAAGCCTCATCTTCGTGGATGAGATCGATGCTGTTGGCCGTCATCGCGGCGCTGGATTAGGTGGTGGACATGATGAAAGAGAACAAACTTTGAACCAAATCCTTGCTGAAATGGATGGCTTTGATACTAATACTAACGTTATCATCATGGCTGCTACGAATCGTCCTGATATACTTGACCCAGCTTTGTTGCGCCCGGGACGCTTTGACCGCCACATTGTTATTGATACACCAGATATCAAAGGGCGTAAAGCTATCTTGGAAGTGCATGCCAAAGGCAAGTCATTAGCACCAAACATTGATCTAGAAGTGATCGCAAAACAAACGCCTGGCTTCAGTGGGGCTGATTTAGCTAATCTACTTAATGAAGCAGCTCTCCTGGCAGGCAGACACAACCGCAAAGATATCAGCATGAAGGAGCTTGAGGATGCCGCTGACAGAGTTATCGCTGGTCCAGAAAGAAAAACTCGCGTAATCACCCAAAAGGAACGAGAAACCATTGCTTACCACGAAAGCGGGCACGCTTTGGTAGCCAAGATGTTGCCCAATGCTGACCCAGTGCACAAAGTCTCCATTATTGCTCGAGGGATAATGGGAGGCTGGACACGCTTCCTGCCCACCGAGGAGCACCATCTCTGGACTAAACCTCAACTCGAAGATAGGTTAGCAGTTAGCTTAGGTGGACGAACTGCTGAGGAAATTGCCCTCGGTGAGATAAGCACAGGAGCACAAAATGATTTGGAACAAGCAACTAAATTAGCTCGTAAAATGGTTACTGAATACGGGATGAGCGATAAGCTAGGACCACGAACTTTTGGAGAAAGGCGTGAGGTTGTTTTCTTGGGCCGTGAGATTAGCGAGCAAAGAGATTATAGTGATAATATAGCCCAACAAATAGATGAAGAGGTACACAATCTTATTCAACGCGCTTACTCCACTGCCAAGAAAATCCTGACCACTCATAAAGCAAAACTGAAGGAAATGGCGACTGTCCTTATCGAGCAAGAAACCTTGGAAGAACCTGACCTGGATAAGCTATTTGAAGGGCTATTGCCAAAACCCGCTGCCAGCTAGTCTTTCATCCTTTCCTTCGCACAACGTAGTGAGCTAAATCAACCAGATGGGAGCGAGGAGACTTGTCAGGCAAAATTTGCAATGCCTGGCAAGCTTGGAGCGCAAAATTGTGAGCGATATCAACACAGTCTTGAATAACCGTTGATTGGCAAATCTTACCCCTAGCCAATTCTATATGTTCGGCAGTTTCACTTTCCAAAATTTTATTTACCGTATCATCGTTGGGATAGCGTTCCAGAAAGATTATGGTTGGTAACGTCAATACCCCTTGGCTTAAGTCGGAGCCTGGAAGCTTACCCAGCTCTACTTCATCACCAGTGAAGTCCAAAACATCGTCTACAACCTGAAAGGCCATGCCCAAATTATAGCCATAATCTCTCAAAGCTTGAATTGCTTCTTCAGGAGAATTAGCCAAAATTGCTCCTGCCTCAGCTGCTGCTGAAAAAAGAGAAGCAGTCTTAGCTGCAACCCAACGATAATAATCATCCCTGTTCTGTTTCCCGTCAAACGAAAGCTCTTTTTGTCTTAACTCACCTGAAGAAATGACCATAGCAGTGTTGCTGAAAAGCTTCATAACCTCGATATTTTCCGTCTCTGCGGTTAATTCAGCACATTTGCCTAACAAATAATCCCCTACCAATACTGCACTTGTATCACCCCACAATCTGTTTACTGTTGCTTTACCACGCCGCTGCAACGAGTTATCCACCACATCGTCGTGAACCAACGTAGCGGTGTGCAGCAGCTCCACTGCCGTGGCTACCCGAATCAAAGATCCCAAATCATAGTCATAAAACTTCCCACCAAACAACGTAAGGGCAGGACGAATCCTCTTGCCACTAGTTTTAATTATGTAGTCCAGTAGCTTCTTTAGAACAGGTATATCAACATCGACAACTGAGACTAGCCTTTCCTCCACCTTCTGTAAGTCTTCCCGGATAGGCTGATAGATAGTATCAAGCTCCATTTATCTCACCAGTCATACGCTGAGCCAAGCCGCTCACTTTCTTGCTCAGCAACATCTTCATCCAGCTTGCTAAATAATGGCTGCGGTTGGCGCAGCTTTTGCCCCTCTGCCAGCAATTGAAATTTCCAGCCGACCTCACTGGGGCTTCCTTCAAAACCGAGAAGAGAATGAAGCTTTTCGGAACTGAAGGGAAGAAAGGGATAAAGAGCAGTTTTCAACGCTGATAGGCTCGATATTGCAGTATAGATAGATCTAGCTGAAGCTTGCCGATCCTTCTCAATCGTCTTCCATGGGGCCTGGTTGTCAAGATAACGATTTGTCTTTTGAGCCAAAGACATAGCCTCTCTAATTGCTTCCTTGAATCTACAGTGGTAAAGCAACCCATCCACGTCGTTAAGCATCGTCTCCGCTTCATGAAGCAATGTTTGGCTCTGTGAATCAACATCACCCGGGGAAGGCACCGCTCCGTCAAAATTGCGATAAGCGAAGCTGAGAACACGATGAACCAAATTACCATAGGTGGCCACTAATTCATTATTAGCTCGACGAACAAACTCACGCCAGGAAAAATCACTATCCCCAGTCTCAGGCATATTCACTGATAAAATATAGCGCAATGGGTCAGCGTCATACCGTTCCAGATAATCAGGAAGCCAAACTGCCCAATTACGGCTGGTGGAAAGCCGCCTGCCTTCTATAGTCAAAAATTCATTAGCAGGAACATCATAAGGTAAGTTTAGCCCACCATAGCCCATCAGCATCACTGGCCAAACAATGGTGTGAAAAAAAATGTTATCCTTACCCACAAAGTAGAAGCCTTTCGCATCTCCTTGCCAGAAAGGCTTCCAAGCTTGCTCATCATGATGTAACTTCGCCCACTCTTCAGTTGCTGACAAATAGCCAATAACCGCCTCAAACCAGACATAGATTCGCTTCTGCTCAAATCCTACCTGCGGCACGGTTACACCCCAATTAATATCGCGAGTTATCGCCCTATCCTTTAACCCTTCATTCAAAAATTTCCATGTAGTGCCAGCTACATTTTTCCGCCAGTGAGATTGAGCTACTACCCACTCCTTCAGCTTATCCTGAAAAGCGCTGAGCCGTAAAAAGAAATGCTCAGAAGATTCGAACCGTGGTGAAGTACCACAAAGAACACAACGTAAATCCTTGAGCTCCGAGGGGTTTAATGGTCTGCCACACTGGTCACACTCATCCCCCCTCGCTTCAGAAAAACCACAATAAGGACACGCCCCTTCAAGATAGCGGTCGGGAAGAAAACGTTGACACTTAGGACAGTAAGCTTGCAGTGTCCTATCCTTATAAAGATAACCCTTATCAAGCAAGGTTAGAAAAATATCATGCACAACCTGAGCATGGTTTTGAGTGCCCGTGGTAGTAAATAAATCAAAAGAAATACCTAACTTTTGCCAGCAATCAAGGAATTGTTGGTGATACCTGGACACTATCTCCTGTGGAGACCTAGATTCTTGGTCAGCGCGAATTAAAATTGGCGCTCCATGCTGGTCACTACCCGAGACCATCAGCACTTCGTTGCCTTTAAGGCGATGATAACGAGCAAAGATATCAGCAGGCAGATATGCTCCGGCAATGTGCCCAAGATGCAACGGCCCGTTAGCGTAAGGCCAGGCTACACCGATGAGAATATGCTCTTTCAAGATTTCTCCAAACGAAATACTCTATCATACCTGTCATCTCCAGAAAAGCAACACCAAAAGTCAACTCGGCAGCATTTCTTTCCCCAATACTGCCAGTGAGCTAGATACTTTACTAGCACACGGCATATAAGCTAAACTTCGTTAATAAAGACTGGAAAGATTAAGAAATAATTTCCTGATTCATAACTATGTGGCAGGATGTAGTCCAAATACTTGGGACTGTGACCGCAGGCAGCTTGGTAGGGCTGGCTATTATATTTTTGCTTGCTATGATTACCGAGATGGGCCTGCCTACATACCCAATCATAGAAGGCCTAATAGTTTTTGCCGGCTTCCAGATTGTCCATGGGACGGGTAGTACTTCCTCCCTAGTTCCATTCTTGATCGTAGCACCTGCGGGACGCTTGTGTGGCTCCACATCAACCTATTGGTTTTCACACTCCTTTGGAGACAAGCTCGTGGATAAATTTGGCCAGCGTATTCGAATCACAAGGGAACGCCTAGAAAAGACAAGGCAAAAAATCACAAGGTTTGCTCTGCCCAATCTGATTATGGCAAGGCTTACCCCGGGGCTTGGAGTTCTTGCTTCAGTTACTTATGGTACAACGCGCATTCGTTTCCGATACTTCTTTATAGGTGTGCTCATTCAACTGCTAATCTGGGAGGGGATTTACCTCGCCTTAGGAGCTTTTGGGGGTGGCCTATCAAAGCTCCTTGCTCCAGAATTTCGTCCCCTGTTCATCACTGCCCTGGTGATAGCAGTAGTCGGCATAGGAACGGTAGCTTGGTATTTCTTTTTCCGCCAAACTAGGAAAGAGCAACCGCAAGAAACATCTACTGCTAAGGAAAACAAGAACTAGCATGCTTTATGTCAACTTAATAAGCGTTAACTCTAAAGTAAATGTGGAGCTGATGGGATTCGAACCCACTACCTCCTCAATGCCATTGAGGCGCTCTCCCGATTGAGCTACAGCCCCACGCGTAATTTAGCACAATGTTATAGGCAATTCAATCGATAAAGATAATGCCGGATAAAGATTATCAACTTAAAGTGCTCATCAGCAGAGAGGAGATAAAGAATACCGTAGCCAAATTAGCCAATGAGATAGAAGAAGATTACCGAGGCAAGCATCCTTTGCTTATCTGCGTCCTCAAAGGCTCCTTTGTGTTTATGGCTGACCTTATTCGCCAACTGGATTTGCCAGTGGAAATCGATTTCATCAAGCTTTGCAGTTATGGTGCTGGCATGAAGAGTTCAGGCAAAGTCAAAGTAGTTCAAAGACCCAAAACTCCTGTAAAAGGCAGAGATGTCCTTGTGATTGAGGATATTGTGGATACAGGGCTTACCCTCTCTTTCCTGCTCAATTATTTGAGAAGGAAAAAGCCCGCTTCCCTAAAGGTTTGTGCCCTGACTGATAAACCATCCCGTCGTAAGGCTCCAGTATCCATTGAGTATCTAGGTTTCACCTTGCCTAATAAGTTTGTTGTTGGTTATGGGCTTGACCTCAACCAGAAATTCCGCAACTTACCAGATATATGTGCTTTTGAGGACAATGAATCTAGCTGAACTCATTTCTGTAGCCAGAGGGGATTCTCTACCAGACCTACTACTAAAGAATGCCCGCATTGTAAACACCTTCATTGGGGAAATAGAGGAGGGTAACGTGGCCATTTGTGGTGATAGGGTGGCCGGTATAGGAGATTACACACAGGCAAGAGAAATCATTGACCTGGAAGGCGAATACTTGTCTCCAGCGCTAATTGATGGGCATATCCACATTGAAAGCTCCATGCTCCATCCCGCTCGATATGCTGAAGCAGTCGTGCCCAGAGGAATCTTAGCCTCAATCACCGACCTGCATGAACTCGCCAATGTTTGTGGCATCCAAGGAATAAGATTTGTTATTGATTGGGGGAAAAACTTGCCCATGGACATATTCTTCATGGCTCCTTCATGTGTACCATCAACTTCCCTTGAGACATCAGGGGCCAGAATCAGTGTGGAGGAAATAGAGCAAATCCTCACCCTCCAAAATGTTATCGGACTGGGGGAAATGATGAATTTCCCCGGCGTAATAAATGGTGATAACGAAATACTACGCAAAATTAATGCTGCACAAGGCAAAATAATTGACGGACATGCCCCAGGACTAAGTGGCAAAAAACTCAATGCCTATAAGGCAGCGGGAATCCTGTCCGACCATGAATGCACAACTTTTGAAGAAGGTAGCGAAAGGTTAAAACGGGGAATGTATCTCATGATTAGAGAAGGTTCCTCAGAGAAGAACCTTGACGCCCTTCTGCCACTAATCAATGACAACACTTACAAAAGATGTTTCTTCGTAGTGGATGACCGCACTTGCTCCGACTTGTTCCGGGAAGGTGATGTCGACGCCGTGGTGAGAAAAGCCATTAGCCGTGGACTAGACCCAGTTCGAGCTTTGCAATTGGCTACCATAAATACCGCCGAATATTTCCAGCTTGGTAACCTTGGGGCTATTGCCCCAGGCTACCTGGCTCATCTCATCACCTTCACCGAACTTCCCAAATTAGCTGTAGATATGGTGTTTTATCAAGGCAAGCTGGTAGCAAAAAAAGGTAAATGTCTGTTCTCAACACCCCAAATTCCACCTGAATTGACAAATACAGTGCATATTAAGAAGCTATTTACCATTGAGCAACTTAGGCTAACCGCCAACAGCGAAACTCAGCCAGTCATTGAAATCGTCCCGGGGCAAATAATTACCAGAAAAAGACTGCAAAAGGTCAAAAGCGACCAGGGAATAATCATCTCTGATATTGAAAGGGATATCCTGAAACTCGTGGTGGTGGAACGGCATAAAGCTAGCGGTAATATCGGGGTAGGACTGGTCAAAGGCTTTGGCTTGAAAAAAGGAGCACTAGCTTCATCTATAGCCCATGATTCTCATAATATAATAGCAGTAGGCACCAATGATGCTGACATCCTTGCTGCAATCAAGGAGATAGAAAATTTGCAAGGTGGACTTGTCGTCTGCGCTGCTGGACAGACAATAGTCTCTCTACCACTGCCTATCGCTGGATTGCTCTCCTCCGAGCCTTTGGAAACAGTGGTAGCTCAGTTTGAACAAGTAGAAAAAGCTGCTGCCAGTTTAGGCAATTTGCCTCCCGCGCCCTTTTCTATCCTTTCCTTCCTCGCCTTACCGGTAATTCCTGAATTGAGGTTGACCGATCTGGGATTGGTGGATGTCACGGCGTTTAAACTGATGAAGTAGCTTGACCTAGAGTAGCCTTATTTCTGCCTTGTCGCCCATAATGGAGAAGCGTCAAAGGGCTCACCACTCAGCTTGGCTCGCAAAGTCTTCTCCAGCTCCTCTATGGGCACCCTGATTTGTGCCAGGCTATCTCTATCCCTGATGGTGACTTGGTGGTCTTCCAGAGATTCAAAATCTATGGTAACACAGAACAGCGAGCCAATTTCATCCTGGCGTCGATACCTTCGCCCTATACTTTGAGAATCATCATAATAAGTTGTGAAGCTGGAACGCAGTTGTCCATAAATCTCCTTGGCCAAAGGAGTTAGCTTTTCATTCCTGCTTAAAGGTAGAACAGCTACTTTTATGGGAGTTAAAGAAGGATGGAGAGACAAAACTACTCTTTTTTCACCTTCCACTACTTCTTCACGGTAGGAATCGATGAGGAAAGCTAAAAAGGAACGTTCAACACCAGCAGAAGGCTCAATAATGTAAGGAATATAGTGCTGCCCACTGTCATTATCATAAAAGCTGAGATCCTTGCCGCTAAATTTAGCATGCTGAGTTAGATCATAATCCCCTCGATTAGCAATACCCTCAAGTTCTGCCCATCCCATAGGAAACAGATACTCAATGTCATAGCAGTCTTTAGCATAATGGGCTAACTCATCTCTGCCATGCTGTCGTAAACGGAGGTTTTCCTTTTTGATGCCAAGGTCAATATACCAATTGAACCGTTCCTTTACCCAGTAATCGAACCAATGTTTGTCATCCCCGGGTTTGACGAAGTATTCCACCTCCATATGCTCAAACTCTCTAGTTCTGAAAACAAAATTACCCGGTGTAATTTCATTACGAAAGGATTTACCAATCTGGGCAATGCCCAGAGGTAATTTTTTCCTTGAGATAGTCACGGCGTTCTCAAAATTGACAAACATTCCCTGAGCAGTTTCAGGACGGAGATAAATAGTGCTTGCCTCATCCTCAACGGGACCCATGAAAGTCCTGAACATCAGATTAAACATACGGGGCTCAGTTAACTCACCTCCACATTTGGGGCACTTTTCATCCCTTAGTTCTTCAGTTCGCCACCTCAGGTGGCAGGACTTGCACTCTACCAAGGGATCAGTGAAACTATCGATGTGTCCGCTTGCCTCCCAGATTTTTGGATGCATCATGATGCTCGTCTCCAGACCAAGCACATCGTCTCGCTCTTGAACTATAGTCCTCCACCAAGCATCCTTAATGTTTCGCTTAAGCTCCACCCCAAAGGGTCCATAATCCCAGCAGCTGGCCAGCCCACCGTAGATTTCACTGCTGGGAAAAACAAAGCCCCTTCGCTTGCACAAAGAGACAATCTTCTCCATACTCACGTTGCCGCTCATTTCACTCCTGAATTATGTAGCTTACCAATTTTGCTCGCAAGCGTCAAAGGAGGCAACCTGTGCTATGAAGGTTAACAAAAGCAAAGATTTCCCTTCCACTGACCGTATAAGATACTATAATAGCGATAACATTAATGGATATGGGGCTGTGCACAAATTACTAATTACGTAGGCTGCTAACTAGTAAAAATAGGGAGAAGACTATGGAAAAGATAAAGCTGTTTTTTAACCCCGGCAGTATAGCTGTGGTTGGAGCTACAGATAGGGAAGGCACAGTGGGAAAAATAATTCTAGAAAATTTGTTGCTGGCTAAGGATAGCCGTAAAATATATCCGGTAAACCCCAATAGAGAAAAAGCACTCGGCATAAAATGCTATCCTGACATAAATTCATTACCTGAACTTCCTGAGCTCGCTGTCATTGTTACACCTGCTAAAGGCGTTGCTGATTTAGTCGAAGAAATTGGCAAAGCTGGTGTTAAGGCCATCATCATCATTTCCGCTGGTTTTAAGGAAATAGGAGCAGATGGAAAATCGCGCGAAGATAGAATAGCAAATATAGCCAGCAACTATGCTATTAGGATAATGGGACCTAATTGCATGGGCGCAATTAGACCCAGCGCTAATTTAAATGCAACATTCACCACCAGAATGCCTGAACCTGGACACGTGGCCTTCTTGTCACAAAGCGGTGCACTAGGGTCCGCCGTCCTTGATTGGGCGATCAGTAAAGGTATTGGTTTCAGTGCCTTTGTTTCACTGGGCTCTATGCTCGATATCAATTTCGGTGACTTAATAGATTACTTTGGCGAGGATCCAGAGACCAGAAGCATAATTATATACTTAGAATCCATAGGAAACGCCAAGAAATTCATGAGTGCTGCTAGAGGTTTCGCTAGAACAAAGCCGATAATCGTATTAAAGGGGGGAAGGTTCCAAGAGAGTGTCAAGGCAGCCAAGTCCCATACAGGAGCTATGGTACGAGAAGATTCGTACTATGATGCTGTTTTTCGTAGAGCTGGTGTCGTGAGAGTAGAAGAAATTGAGGACCTTTTCAACTGCGCTTCTATATTGAACACCGCTAAGCTACCTAAAGGACCGAATTTAGCTATAGTAACCAACGCTGGTGGCCCAGCAGTGCTAGCCACGGATACCCTGATAGGCAGAGGCGGTAACTTAGCTCAGCTCAGCGATGGGGCGCTTACCAAATTGAATGACTTCTTGCCCCCTAACTGGAGTAAATCTAATCCTGTTGACATTCTTGGAGATTCAGATTCCCAAAGATATACAAACACTATGGGGGTTATCGTTAAAGACCCTGAAGTTGACGGCGTCATAGCTATATATACACCGCAAGGTGGAGCTGGCCCCATAGAAGCAGCAAAGGCTATTATCAAGCACGCTAAAAGTAATAAGCCTATTCTGACTACCTGGATGGGTGATGCAGAAGTAGCTAGGGCAAGACAGCTATTCTATAAGAGCAAAATCCCCACTTACGAATTCCCTGAAGAAGCAATTAAAACATATTTATATATGTACCAGTATGCTCGTAATCTGGAGTCATTATATGAAACCCCTGAAGAATTACCACTCGACACAGGACCTTCTAAAAACTATCTAAAAACACTCATCCGTAAGGCAGTGAAGGGGGGCAGAACAGTTTTGACCGAGGAAAACTCAAAAAAGTTCCTGACAACATATGGAATCTCAGCGGCCACTGCACATGTAGCTAAAGACGCTAAAGATGCTGCTAGGATAGCGTCACAAGTTGGTTATCCAGTGGTGATGAAGATATCCTCTCCCGACATAGTCCATAAATCAGATGTCAAAGGAGTCATGCTAAACATTCCCTCCGATGACGAATTAAGAAAGGCATTCAATGAAATAGTGGAAAATGTCAAGAAGTTCAAACCTGATGCTGAGGTCCAAGGGGTTAGCGTGCAGAAGATGATCACAAATTATGATTATGAACTTATTGTTGGGAGCAAAAAGGACCTAATTTTTGGTCCAGTAATAATGTTTGGCCTCGGAGGGATAGAGGCAGAGTTCTTCAAAGATATTGCGGTAGGATTACCACCTCTAAATCAGGTATTAGCTAGAAGACTACTGGAACAAACCAAGATTTATAAAATGCTATCCCAAGGATTCAGAACCAAACCGCCTGTTAACTTACGACTTTTGGAGGAAACGTTAGTAAAGTTCTCAAACCTGCTCATTGATTTCCCAGAGATAATCGAAATTGATATCAATCCATTAATTGTGACCAGTAATGCCGCTATTGCCCTAGATGCAAGAATAATTCTTGATGAAGAGGCAATACGAAAAGGAATGCAGGAATATGGCCATTTGATAATATCTCCCTACCCAACTAGGTATGTCCAGCCATGGAGATGTAGGGATGGAAGAGTTGTATTGTTAAGACCCATCAGGCCTGAGGACGAATTACTCGAAAGGGAACTCATAGCAGGGCTTTCAGAACAATCTATGAGGTTTAGATTTTTCTATCTAATTAAAGACATAACCCATGGGATGCTCACCAGGTTCTGCAACATTGACTATGAGCGGGAGATGGCTATTATAGGCGAATATACCTCGAACGGTAAGAGAAGAAACGTGGGGGTTGGAAGACTGATGATGCAACCCGGTGGCGAAACAGGTGAATTCGCTGTTTTGGTTGCTGACGATTTCCAAGGTAATGGTTTGGGGCTAAAACTCGCCGACATGTTGATAGGTATAGCTCATGAGAAAGGGCTAAAAAGCATCTATGGGATCGCATTACGTGACAACACGAAAATGCTAAGACTAGCCAAAAAGCTCGGTTTCATGACACAGACCTATTCCTCAGATGAAATCAAAATAACCTTGGAACTCTAGCAAAGGTGTAATCACATCGTTGAATTGAAATTTGTGGTGTAGCCTTGCCTTTTTGCCATCGATTGCTAGAACCGCACCATAGTTACAATAAGAGGCTACCAATACACAATTGCCCTTAAAAGAAGAATAAGGTAGAATTGCGTCATCGCGCAATGAGCCCAGCTATTAGCAGCGAATTATCACGCTAAAGCCGAGGAAAAACAAGGAGGTGTCCTATGGATTTCGACTTCACTGAAGAGCAACGGATGTTCAGGGATGCTCTGCAAGACTTCATGCAACGGGAATACGGCCCCATAGTTGATAAAAGAGACAGGGAAGGGCCATTTACCAGGGAAGAGGAAATAGAGATAAACAAGAAGTTCCAAGCGATAGGTATCGGCATTGACCCAGAAAACATGAAGGCATATTTGGACCCTACGTTATTCGGGATAATGTCAGAAGAAATGTCAAAGGTTTGGGCAAGTTTGACACCGCTTCTCGGCATGGGTGCCATTCCAGCAATTTATGTCCCGTTAGCCTCGGATGATATGAAAAGCAGGGTACTTCCAAGACTTGAAAAAGGAGAGTTCGTCGGGGCTTTCGCCGAGACTGAACCTGAGGCGGGATGCGATACCCGAGACATTCAAACCACGGCCAAGCTCGACGGAGACTATTACATCGTTAATGGCACAAAAACCTGGATAAGCAATGCCGTAACTTGCGATACAGCATTTGTAGGGGTAAAAGATCCTGAAACAGGAGCACAGACTTTCCTTCTAATAGAGAAAGAGGTTTCTCCATGGGAGACAAGCCCGTTACACAAGCTAGGGTGGAATGCCTCAGACACCGGAGAGATGTTTTTTGATAACTGTAAGGTTCCCAAAGAGAATGAGATGGGTGCCATATTGAAAAGTGCTTTTGAGAAGGGCCAGACTTTACCAATCCCAGAGGGATTTATGAAATTGTTTACCACATTGACACCAACCACTGCACTGCTCACACTGCCCAGGGCAGGAATGGGATTGATGTCGGTGGGAATAGCCCAGGCAGCTTTTGAAGCTTCGGTAAACTATGCTAAGGAAAGAGTTACATTTGGAAAACCTATCGGCAAGCACCAGCTGATTCAGAATATGCTCTATGAAATGAACCTTTTGATTGAAACAGCAAGACTTCTGGGATATAAAGCTATTGATACAATTAGCAAAGGAGACCCAGATGCCAGGAGACTCTCATCAATGGCTAAAGTGTATGGAGGTGAATCGGCGGTCAAAGTGACATATCACGCTATACAAATTCACGGTGCAAATGGGCTTTCCCAGGAGTTGCCTCTAGAGAGATACTTCAGAGATGCCAGAATGCAGGTGGTTCCTGACGGCACAAGCGAGATGATGAAGCTAATAAGTGGTTACACTATCCTGGGCAAGGGCTTCTCAGCATACGCTTAGAGAAGTAGGGTGTGATACCCTTTTCCTCGAAGAAGAAAAATAAGGGGAATAGTTCCAGCCCTCGGTAGTAGGCAGGGACAAATTTTATCAATCATAAAAGACCTGAGTTCTATGGCATGATTGCAAAGTCATAGAAATTCTCCGTGGAATCGTAATTAGAGTGATAACCAGGAAAGTAAAATTCCCCTGTGGTGAGCTTTTCCTAGAGGGTATACTGGGCATACCTGAAGATACAGAGCCTTTTCCCGCAGTGATAGTCTGCCATCCTCACCCGCTCTTCGGCGGCAGTATGAATAATAATGTGGTAGTCAGCGTCTTTGAAGCACTTGGCCGAAAATCTCTCATCCCATTCAGGTTTAACTTCCGTGGCGTAGGTAAAAGTCAAGGTGAGTTTAGTCACGGAATTGGCGAGCAAGAGGATGTCAGGGCAGCAATCTCCTTTGCGACTTCAGCGAAGGAAATAGACTCACAAAGGATTGGACTCGTTGGTTATTCAGCCGGCGCTGGCTTCGCTTTGCCTGTTTGCTTCAATGACGAACGGGTTAGAGCCCTGGCAGCAATTTCACCACCTCTTGCTATGTTCGATTTCCAGCCCCTCAGAGATTGCTTCAAGCCTAAGCTTCTTCTCTCCGGGAGCGAGGACAATTTCACCCCTCTGCCTCAATTCATTGAGTTCTGCCAGAGCCTTCCCGAGCCTAAGAAATGGGAGAGCATTGAAGGTGCAGATCACTTTTGGTGGGAATATGAATCAACCATTGCTGCAAAAGTAGCTGCCTTCTTTGATGAAGCACTATAATGCAAAAACTCATTGACGGCGCTCAGAAGCTGGGCATAAATCTCAGTGACAAGCAGATAACCCAATTTAAGCTTTACTATCAAGAATTGGTGAGTTGGAACAAGAAGTTTAACCTCACCACGATAACAGATTATCAGGAAGTGCAGACAAAACATTTCCTCGATTCATTAACTGTAGTTTTGGCTTTGACAGAAGAGGAATTAAGACAGCCTGGATTCAGCATTATCGACATAGGCACCGGCGCTGGCTTCCCTGGCATACCTCTTAAGGTTTTTCTTCCTCAGTCGAGATTGGTACTTCTCGACTCCAAGGCTAAGAAGGCAACTTTCCTTCAGCACATTGTTGAACAATTGGAATTAAGTCATGTAGAGGTAGTGATTGGCAGAGCTGAGGAAACAGCCCACCAGTCACTATTCCGTCAAAATTTCACCCTAGTTGTCTCCCGCGCCGTGGCTTCACTGCCTATACTAGTGGAACTAGCATTGCCTTTCTGTCACATTGGGGGCAAATTTGTAGCTCAGAAGAAAGGCGAAGTCGAGCAGGAAATAGTAGAGGCAAGTAAAGCCATTGATGTTTTGGGGGGGGAACTGAACCAGGTAAGAAAACTAGAGTTGGAAGAACTTAGCGATAGGCGTTATCTGGTAATCATTGATAAAATATATCCCTCGCCGGAAAAATATCCGCGGCGTGCCGGCACACCAACTAGACGTCCAATCATAGGAGTTGAATAGAGATGTGGCGCAGAAAGTCCTGGAGATTCTACTTTGGTTTTCCTCCCTTCGGTTTCTACTTTCACGGCATAAGACCTTTCCCAAGTAAAGAGGAATACCTCAGTATGCTTGAGGATTATAAGAGGGAATTAGAGGAAGAGCAGTTAATCTATTTTTTGATTTTTCCTTCGTGGTCGCTTATAATGAAATAGGTATGGAGAAAGGTAGCTGGAAAGTCAAGACCGGGTTGGCGCAAATGCTAAAAGGCGGGGTAATTATGGACGTAGTTACCCCGGAGCAAGCTAAAATTGCTGAGGATGCTGGCGCCTGTGCCGTTATGGCGTTGGAGCGAGTGCCCGCTGACATTCGTGCCACCGGCGGCGTGGCTCGCATGGCTGACCCAGCTATAATTGCAGCCATAATGGAAGCGGTAAGCATTCCAGTAATGGCTAAATGCCGTATTGGACATTTTGTTGAAGCCCAGGCACTTGAAGCGTTGAATATTGACTTTATTGATGAATCCGAGGTGCTCACTCCCGCTGATGAGAGCCACCATGTTTGGAAACACGATTTCAAGGTTCCTTTCGTTTGTGGCTGCCGTGACTTGGGTGAAGCATTGCGTCGTATTGCTGAGGGTGCAGCCATGATTAGAACCAAAGGCGAAGCCGGGACAGGAAATATTGTTGAGGCGGTAAGGCATATGCGGGCAGTCCAAGATGGAATCCGCAAACTTCAGTCCCTGCCTGAGGAAGAGCTGGTGGCCGAAGCAAAAGCCTTAGGCGCACCGTTAGAATTAGTGCTGGAAGTACATAACACAGGAAAGTTGCCCGTGGTGAACTTCGCTGCTGGCGGTATAGCTACACCAACTGATGCTGCCTTGATGATGCAGCTTGGAGCTGAAGGGGTATTTGTTGGCTCAGGTATTTTCAAGTCAAGTGACCCCCCAGCCAGGGCAAGAGCCATAGTCAAAGCAACCACTCATTACCAGGACCCGTCAATTATCGCTGAGGTATCCAAAGGATTGGGAATTGCTATGCCCGGGCTGGACATAAAGACTATCTCGCCACAGGAATTATTAGCTACTAGAGGTTGGTAGAAAGGCATTTGCGAAGAGAAATCACTGACGACTTAGATGCCCTGCTTGATATTTTGCCACCCCATATTCGTGAACCACTTTATCAGCAACACGATCGTAGCGAGCTAATAGAAGTAGTGCTAGACCTGGGTCGTCTCCCCGAAGCTCGTTTCCCCCACCAGGAACTAATCATTAATTCCAAGGAAGTTAGCCACGATGATCTTGACTACGTGGTGTCACGAGTTGGTGAGTTTACTGGAGACAACAGGGCTGGGATTGAACGCACCCTTCATCGCATTTCAGCAGTACGAAACCGAAACGGCTATATAATTGGATTAACCTGCCGTGTAGGCAGAGCAGTGCTTGGCACCGCAAAATTGATGCAGGACTTCGCTGAGTCAGGGAAAAACGTTTTACTTCTTGGGAAACCCGGTATAGGCAAAACGACCATGCTAAGAGAAGTAGCCCGAGTATTAGCTGATGACCTCAAAAAACGTGTTATCGTGATTGATACTTCCAACGAGATTGCCGGAGATGGTGATATTCCCCACCCGGCTATTGGACATGCCAGGCGAATGCAAGTAGCTACTCCTGCCAAACAGCACGCAGTAATGATAGAAGCAGTGGAGAATCACATGCCTGAGGTCATCATCATTGATGAAATTGGCACTGAGCTTGAGGCTCAAGCAGCTCGAACTATCGCTGAGCGTGGAGTGCAACTGATAGGCACAGCACACGGAAATACGCTGGAGAATCTAATAATGAATCCCACTTTGTCCGACCTTATTGGAGGAATACAGACAGTCACCCTCGGAGATGAGGAAGCAAGACGGCGTCGTACCCAAAAATCCATTCTGGAACGTAAAGCACCGCCTACTTTCGATGTGCTAGTCGAAATCGTTGATTACTATAGAGTGTCTGTTCACCCGAGCATTAGCGAGGCTGTGGATGCTGTCTTACACCAACAGCCAACTGAGACAGAATTTCGCTGGATAGATGAACAAGGAAATGTAAATAAGGGAAACACGTCTATACCGTTAGTACCAAAAAGTATGCCCAAAGACGGTGACGAGCAGTTACTACGTCTTTACCTCTTCGGCGCTAATCGTTCTCGATTGAAACAAGTCGCTGAAGAAAAACGAAGAAAGGTAAAAATAGTTACCGATTTTAAACAAGCTGACCTCTTCCTCACCATCAAAAGCTACTATAGCCGAAAACCACAGAAAATAAGAGAGGCTGAAGCAATCGGTATACCAATCTATGTCCTCAAGAGCAATAATGCTAACCATATGAGACAATGCTTGGATACGGTGTATCCCGCTGATTCTCCGTCTCCTTATATCCAGCATGTACAATACCTATCAACCAAAAGCCAAAATATTGACCCCAATAGCCAAAGTATTAAGTAACACCACAAATAAAGGAGCTAAAGTAATCCGTTGAGCTTATTTATTACCTTTGAAGGGGGCGAGGGGTGTGGGAAAAGCACCCAGGCTTATGCTTTGTACCGGAAGCTACGGCGGAAAAATCTTCCTGCAGTGTTGATACACGAGCCCGGAGGAACAACTCTGGGCGAGCAAATTAGGAAAATGCTAAAGCGGAAAACAGAAAATATTCACCCACAAACTGAATTACTCCTCTTTGCTGCTTCTCGCGCTGAATTGATTGCTGCCGTAATCCGGCCTGCTCTAAAGGGAGCGAAAATAGTCATTTGTGACCGTTTTAGCCATTCTACCACCGCTTATCAAGGATATGGACGGGAACTCGACCTGGCTACCGTGCAAATGGTCAACAGCCTAGCAACACAAGATGTGAAGCCTAACATCGTTATATTCTTGGATTTGTCGCCGGAGGAAGGCCTGGCGCGAAGGGGAAAGCTATTGGACCGGTTTGAGCTACAGGAACTGTCATTCCATCGCCAAGTGAGACAAGGCTATCTTAAAATGGCAACAGAAGAGCCTGACTGCTGGTTGGTAGTGGATGCAACACTACCCAAGAAGAAAATCTCCGAAATCATCTGGGAAAAGGTCAATCACTTGCTAGCGGAAAATGGATACCTGTGATCCATGGGCAGAGAGCGAGCAATTGTAGCACTGAGTGGAGGTCTGGACTCCTCAGTAACTGCCCTATTACTTAAGGAAGCCGGTTACGAGGTCAGCGGAGTACACATGCAACTGTGGGACACTCCGCAGTGCATATATCAGGAACGCCATGCTGAGCAGATATGCCGTGTGTTGAATATTCCCTTTTCCGTGATTGACGTGCATCGAGAATTTGAGCATTATGTAATTAACCACTTCTGCCAAGAATATGAAAGTGGTCAAACTCCAAATCCGTGCATCGCCTGCAATAAACACATAAAGTTCGGCTTCCTGCTTAACAAAGCGCTCTCCCTGGGCGCTGATTATCTAGCTACGGGACATTATGCCAGCATTGAGTACTCTGGAAATAGCTACCATCTACTGAAAGCCAACGATGATAGTAAAGACCAATCTTACTTCCTTTACAATTTGACTCAAGAGAAGCTTAAATACCTCCTTTTCCCGCTGGGCAAATATAGTAAATTAGAAGTCAAAAAGTTAGCAAAAGAGAAGGAATTACCGGTATCATCTAATCCAAGCCAAGATCTTTGCTTTATCGCCGATAAGAATTATCACACTTTCCTTAGTCAGCGCTTCACAACGAAACCAGGTGACATTGTACACTCTACCGGAGAAATACTAGGACGTCACCGCGGAGTAGCCTTTTACACCATTGGACAAAGGCATGGTCTGGGAACAGCTTCAGAAAAGCCATTCTACGTAATAAGAATAGAATCGGATAATAATCGCGTCGTGCTTGGCACCGAAGAAGAGCTTTACAGCCAACAAGCCGTCGTTAAAGAAGCAAATTGGATAACCGCCACACCGTCTGCCAAACTCAGCAACATCACCGCCAAGATACGGTATCGCTCATTAGAGACACCAGTCACTATATCCCCGAAGGGAGAGAATATTGATGTCTGGTTCCCACAACCACAGCGAGCAATTACCCCCGGACAGGCTATCGTCTTCTACAACGGTGATGAGATAATAGGCGGTGGCGTTATCGAAAACTTCTCACCAATATCCCCTACTAGAGAAAGGGTAAAACATGTCCCAATAAACCAGCTTAACTAGAGTTGAAATGAGCATGAACCGCAAGGACATTGGAAAGCTAGGCGAAAAATTGGCTCAAAAATTTCTTAGGAAAAGAGGTTATCACATTCATGAGACGAACTTTCGTTGTCAGGCAGGGGAAATCGATATCGTGGCAAGGAACCGGGATTACCTCGTCTTTATAGAAGTACGCACAAAAAGCAATTTAGATTTCGGCACCCCTGAAGAATCAATAACAGAGAGCAAGAAGAAAAGACTCGTTTCCTCATCTTTACACTATATTAACACTCATCATGGTCTACCAACTTCATGGCGTATTGATGTCGTAGCAGTAGAAATCGACGATAAAGGAAAAACCAAACGTATTGAGCTTATTGAAAACGCTATAACGCTATAAAACCAGCATAAAAACTCAACAAAGCGCGCTGCATGTCCTCATTAGTTAAATCATTTTGGAGCGACGCGGCAGTTAAAGTAACTTATGATGCCACCCAGTTAAACAGCGCTATCGGCATCTCCGAAGAATATCTCCTCAAACGGCGTTATCAAGCGGCAGGATACTTATCCGGTTCGGTGAATCGCCTCGCTTTCAAGGTTGTTTACCTACCCTAGCCTGCGCAAATTCCGTTAGCATCCTTTTTTCTATCTTACCGGATGCTGCTCGAGGAATAGACTCCACAAATAGTACATGCTTTGGTACTTTGTAATCCGCAAGCCTTTGACTGCAATACTCGATTACCTCTTCCTCGCTTAGTTCCTGACCTTCTTGTGTCTGGATGCAAGCAGCTATTGCCTCGCCCAGTTCTTCATCAGGAAGCGCAACAATTCCAACATCCCTGACCTTAGGATGAGCCCTTATTACCCCCTCCACCTCCACAACATAAACTTCCTTCCCACCAGTTTCAATGATGTCCATGTCCTTTCTACCCGTCAGATGAAACCATCCTCTTTCATCAACATAACCCAGATCCCCCGCACAGAAATATTTGCACCCATCCACTACTTTGAAAGCCTGCTTTGTTTCCTCAGGGTTCTTCCAAAATCCCAAAGCACTATGACCACCAGTGAGAAACTCTCCCGTGTCTCCTGAGCCGGGCTTAACCTCCTCACCGGTTTCGGGATTGATAACCTTGCAAGGATCTTGAAAAGCATATACCCCTTCCCTATCAACCTTGATTTGGATGGGAGTCATCTCCTCATCCACAGAACAGTTAATGCAAACATAGGCAACGCCAGAACCCCGGGCTCCGTAGCCATCCACTATTATCACAGAGGGGATCAACTCCAGAAGCTCCTTCTTGAGATGAGGCGTCCATGTCACCCTGGTGGAGAACATAATTCCTAGTGAGGAAAAGTCATATCTTCTTCCCTCTCTCTCCATCCGTCGTAATTCCTCCACGACTGGTATAGCAAAAGCATCACCTGATAGCACAGCCATGTTTACCTTTTCCTTCTCCACTATTCTACAAACCTCTTGCACATCAAAGAGAAACGGAGTGGGAAGGAAAACAGTGCAGCTACCATCCACCAAGATACTGCCCAAAGTTGGGTTATAACACGCCTCAAAGAATAAAGGGCAAACAGGAAGAACCTTATACCCTTCCTTTCCAAAACGCCTAGCCGACTTAATACGAAACGTAGTGCCCATCAATATTTCGATATGTTTGAGGTAAAGTCTCTTCCAAATCGGCGAGCCAAAAATGCGACG
>Ga0209427_10000206_pt1 | contig 58841 bp, 51 predicted proteins | sample DeeMarSWOR136_30_FD_187465 | JGI IMG/M metagenome (GOLD analysis project Ga0209427, IMG submission 187465) | Marine sediment microbial communities from White Oak River estuary, North Carolina - WOR-1-36_30 (SPAdes) (version 2) | ecosystem: Environmental > Aquatic > Marine > Intertidal zone >...
GAACGGCCGTTCCAATGGCATAGGAGGTGTTGTTGCGGGTCTGTAAGACTACCCCCCAACGGCCCCTTGAGAGAGGGAACCATCTCCTCTGAATGAGAACTTTTTCAAGGTATTTCTGGGACACGATACTGGCAGGCTGCTGAAAAACGCCCATCTGCGGTGTTGCCCTCATCCCTCGTCGTTGCGACGTATGCAAATGGCAAAAGGCGCAGGGCAAAGGGCATAAGGTAAGAGACTTGAGACACTTATTTGTCTTTTACCCGGAGCCTTGCGCCTTTATGTAGCGGCACGCCGTACCAAGAAGAACTTCAAAAACCTTTCATCCAGCTGGGATATCGATATCCACGCATATTCATCGACAAAATCATCCCACAGAAGAGAAAGGATCTCCTCAAGACGTTTCACGGCGCCGGAATCAAAGCCCGACGCATAAGCCATCGTGTCTCCCATGAACACCGTTCCGAAACCCGGCATCCGAAAGGGAGCACTCTCCTCTTCGCCCCGAAGACGCAGAAATAGAGCTCTCACCTCTTCCAGCACAAGGGGGCCAAAGCCCGGTTCAAGCCCCACTTGGGTTCGCGCCCAGAGATTGAAGACCAAGGGATGGAATGTAAAAAGGGGGTCTTTAACCCACTGCCGATCAATAGGGTATTGAGACGTCAGGGCTTCCAAAAGTTGATCCAAGGCCATCAGACGCTCAATGGTGATTCGGCATTCCTCCACCTCGGTCGCATTCTCGAAGTCCTTGAAGGGCTCATCCTCCTGGGAACCTGTGAAGAGATGTGGCCTTTTCTGCAATACCCCCTCCAGCATGCCAGCCCATTGCTCATCCCAGAAACCGGATTTGAACCCTTGACGCCTGAACCAAGCCTTCTTCAGCCATCGCTCAACCTCCCATTTCAATTCCAAGGCCATGCTGAAACCTGCCCTGAAAACAGTGGCGAGGGCGTTCTTTCTGAGCAACGCCCCAGCGGCTGGGAGGCTCCCTCCAGTGGCCTTTTCAAGACCGAGATGGATATATCCGGCTGCCTTCCGGCACACCCTGAGCAGTGTCTCAATGTCCTTCACTTCCTCACCGTCCGCCGCAAGGATCTGATTGCACAACCCAGCGAATTCAAGCCGAATCCTGTCCATAAAAATCGGGTCAATGACCTGTTTTGTCGATTCCACGAAGAGGTTGTTTTCCGGGGCATGGATGAGCGGTGTTAAGGGGGCCTGAACGCCATCCTCTTCCTGGGTTGGCCGTTCGAGCTGGGAGGAACTTACATCGCTCTTCAGAGCTTCAATCTTCACATGGCTATATATGGCTATGGCATCATCGTAGGGAAGAAAGCCGTCTTCGGCCAGCCGAATATTTCGCATCCGGTACATCTGTTCCTCCAGCTCGGAGGGCAAAGCTCCCGACATAGCCAACAACAAAGCCTGGTAGCGTTCATAGTCCATGCTCGCCAAGCGCTTGAGGACGTTCTTGATCACTTCCTCATGCTCCTTGTCAAGCACGCGGAAAAAGTAGATCCCATCAAAGGAGGTGTAGTCCTCGCCCAGTTCGTAAACGTCATCTTTGCTCTTGATCTCCACGTGCAGATTCTTGAAAAAGTAGAAGAAGGCCAAGGACTCCCCCTCCCCACACAGCCATCGGACAAGCCGCGTCGGATCAGCCTCCTCAAGTCTGGCCAGCCATTCTGAGATTTTCATGAGATCGAGCCGATCCCTTGTCCAAATTTCCATATCCAGAAGGTATTCCCATTGCTCCGTAGAGGCCATGGACAACACAGGATAGGCATCGTCCTCACCAATCTTCTTCACGAGCCAGTAAAGGTCCACACGGGACATGCTTTGTATCATCTGCCTGGGATTGTCTGCAGTGAGAACTCGATGAAGCGCATCGCCGGCGGAAAGAGAGAAGATCTCTTTGAACATGTCCTTCCTGCCCACGATGGCAGGTTTGCGCTCCTGGGCGACTTTCGGCAACGTTTCTTTTTGTCTTTTATTCACGGCTTTGGTTTCCACAAATCATCTGGTCGCCATCAAGCATACGGGTCAAAGCGAGTCCTCTTCTCTCAAACAAGCGCTTTGAAAACAGCATGCCCCCGAACTGAGGCGGAAAGAGTGAAATTGAAGGCTGGACACAATCAACAATGCCCCAACATCTCGCAGCGTGTCAAGCAGAAGATGCACCCTTTCAAAGGGCACATCGTCCTTGACTTTCCGCCATTTTTGTAGATCATGTTGTATAATACTCGAGGAATAGTTTCAATTTCATTGCCTGGAGATCTAAATTCATGGACCTCATCACCAAAGGGGGTATCTTCATTTACCCCATCATCTTTTGCTCCATTCTTGCGCTGGCTGTTTTCCTGGAAAGGCTGTGGGTGTTGCAGCGAAAACATGTGATCCCTTCGGAGTTCATTCGAAAGGTGGAAGAGTTGCTCAAGAAACAGAAACTCTCGGATGCCATCTTCCTGTGCCAGGCGGATCCTTCGTCCATAGCGCGGGTTTTCTCCGCCGGGTTGAAGAATGCCGGCCGAGGGATGTGGCTCGTCAAAGAGTCCATCGAAGAACGGGGGGGCAGGGAGGCGGCCATTCTTGAAAAACGGGTCGGCATTCTTTCCACCGTTGCCAGCTTGACGCCTCTTTTGGGTCTCCTGGGGACAGTCTCAGGCATGATTAAGACCTTCAATGTCATCTCCGTTCAGGGTGTCGGAAATCCTGCGCCGCTGGCCGGGGGAATTGCCGAAGCGCTGATCACAACAGCCGCCGGACTCTCTGTGGCGATTCCCACGCTGGTGTGTTATCGTATTGTAAAAGACAAGGCGGAATCCCTCATCTTCGAGATGGAGGAAAACTCCATCAAGATCATAGAAATCATGGAGAATTCCACCACTCAAAGCTAGGGATGCGCGGCCTCCTGCTCCGAACAACAGGGGAAAGGCGAACATGCGATTTAGGAGCGTCAAGAAAGAAGAGCCAACCCTTGGTATCGCACCGCTCATCGACATCGTGTTTCTGCTCTTGATCTTCTTCATGGTCACCTCCCACTTTGATGTCGCTTCAGGCGTTCGCATCCGGCTGCCCCAAGTGGCCAAAATGATTTACGACCACCAGGACAACAAGGTCACCGTGGTCATAGATAAGTCAGGCCAGGCCTATCTCGAAGGCCAAAAGATCGATATGAAGGTCTTGGGTGAGAGGCTCAAAAAACTTGTGGAAGAGAAAGATCTGATCCAGGTAGTCTTGCAAGCAGACCGGGACGTCAAGCACGGCATCGTTGTCCAGGCCATGGATGTTGCAAAAACCGCCGGTGTCCGCTCCATCGTTATTGCGGCGAACTGGAAATCGGATAAAGTACTCTGAGCTTGGGAGTGTGTTCTCTTGGGTTTGACCAAAAGAAACATTTTGAAGTTTTCACTGTTTCCTCTTCTCTTCTTCGGTCTGATCGTTGCATGGCTCGGTTTCGGAGAGCGCGGATTTATCCACCTCTATCGGATGGAGAGTGAAAGACAGGCTCACCTGGAAAAAATCCAGAAGCTGGAGCAGGAAAACCGCGAACTCCTCGAGGAAATCGAGCGCCTCCGCGAAGACATGGCGTACATTGAGTCGCTGGGCAGGAGAGAATTGGGCCTTGTCAAGAACGATGAAATGCTCTACAGATTCCTCAAGGAAAAGAACCCCGACCGGCATACTCCGTCGAGCCGTGACAAGACGCCATGATGGCTATGGCTACAGATCACATCTTCAGTACAACAAAGGCAGGAAGCGTGATATACTAGAAAAAGCTTCAAAGGAGAAAGTATAGATCATGACGACTTGGGACGACCTTTACCGGCAGATTTTGGAGAGTGGGCCCTCAGCGCAAACCCTTTTTCTGGTGCTCTCAAAGCTGAAACAAGAAGGGGACTGCAAACGTGTTGTCCAGGAATGCATCAAGGCTCTGAACACCTATCCCGACGACATACCCATACGGCAAGTTCTGGCCGAAGCGTATCTCGAAACGGGCTTTCTTTCGCAGGCTGAAACAGAACTGGGAAAGGTGACGGCACAAATTGATGAACTGGTTTCTGCCTACAAGCGCCTAGCCACCCTGTATCACAGGGAGAAAAGAGGAGAAGAGGCAAGAAAGGCACTCCATGTTTATCTGGCCCACTGGCCTGAGGATCAGGAAGCCCGGGAACTCCTTGAAATGTTACGGCCCCTGCCTGAGGCCCCTGCTCAAGAACCGGAGCCTCTTGCTGAGCCGCCTGCCGCAACGGCTGAACAAAGCGCGACGGAAACACCCGATCTCGCCCGAGAAGAGGCAGAAGAGACGACCACCCTTGAGCGAGAACAAGGCCTTCCTGAGATCGCAACCCCCACCCTTGCAGAGCTCTATTACAGTCAAGGCCAAATGGAGGAGGCGATCCTCACATACGAAAAAGTGGTCGAGGGAAACCCAGATGATCAACGTGCCGCGGCGCGCCTAGCGGAACTGAAGGCCGCAACCCCACCGAAGGCGGCGTTTGAGACCGACAGGAACAGGGGGAAAAAAGGGAAAATGATCGCCCTCCTTGAGGCGTGGCTATCCAATATTCAGGAAGGGTCAAAAGATTCCATGCCTGCGTAAGGGCAGGTGCCTCGCATAGGTTCCCTCCTGACTCCAACCACCGAGATTGCGTGTGGACTTCAATTTTTCAGCTACCGGTATAGGGAGTGTTCCCTTTCTGGATGTTAAGGGGACGTGCCGCCAGGTTCTCGCCACATGCCGCGAGATCCCCTTCTGGCCCCAGTTCGTTCACCGCAGCCCCCTCGAAGACTTGACCATACAATTCAGCGAAGGGCTCCCCTTCTTGGAACTGCATGAAGATCAAAGAACCCTCGTTCTCTCTTCCCCTGACATCGAGTCAGAGCTCGTCGCTTTCTATGACCTGTTTCTTTCAGAAAACACCAGCCGATTTGCCATCAGCAAAGCGTATGCGCCAGGCCTGCACGAAATGATCGCCAACCTTCGGGAAAAGCTGGATTCGCACGTGAAGTATGTGAAAGGGCAAACCGTCGGGCCCGTCACCTTTGCGGCGGGTATTGTGGATCAAGAAGGCAAATCCCTTCTTCATAATCCTGATCTCGTGGAAGCCCTGACAAAGGCTCTGGCCATCCGGGCCCTGTGGCAAGTGAAAGAGTTGAGCACATGGGGAAAGAGGCCCATGATCTTTCTGGACGAGCCCTATCTCTCCGGGTACGGCTCAGCCTTCATGCCCGTGCAGCGCCACGAAGTCATCGGCCTCATCAAGGAAGTCATCGACTACGTCCGTGAAAGGACCGATGCCCTCATCGGTATCCACTGCTGCGGAAACACGGACTGGGCCATGATCATGGAAACAGGCCCGGATATTGTCAGTTTTGATGCCTTCTCCTACATGGACTACTTCTTGCTCTACCCGGAGGAAATCTTCCAATTCTTCGAGCGGGGCGGGAGCATTGCCTGGGGCATTGTCCCAACATTCGCTTTCAGTGGAAAAGAATCCGTGGAGAGCCTCTTTTCGCTTCTTCAAAAGGGGCTGGAACGACTCTTTGAATGGGGGTTGAGCCCTGGTTTGGTGGCCGGCCAATCCTTGCTCACCCCGGCCTGCGGCATGGGAACCATGAAAGAGGCCGAAGCAACGAAAGCCCTAGTTCTTCTGTCTCAGCTTTCAGAAAAATGCGCTGAGGTCGGCTTATCGCGAAAAGCGTAGTGCAGGATCTTTATCTGTGGTGTCCCACAAATACCTTGAAAAAGTCCCTGTTCAGATGAGATCGTTCCTTCTCTCAAGGGGCCGTTGGGGGTGGTCTTACAGACCCGCAACCCAAATTCCCTCGGAGCTTGCCGGGCGCCCCCATAACGCCAATAGGGGTCTCCGGGCAAGCCCAGGAGATATAGGGTGTTTGATGCACTATCTTCTGGGGCTGCCCATTGATAGATATTCAGAATATGGGGCCGTTCCAAAGGCACAGAGGATATGGTTGCGGGCTGGGCGACCACCCCCCGACGGCCCCATGAATATGGGATTCTGAAAATCCGCCGCTTCAGAATTATTAAAGGAACTTCTGGGACACGATACTAGCACCGGCGTTCCTGGCCGTTTCTCTTACGGAACGCGCCTGGGTGTCGGATATCCTCCCCGTTTTCAGATAGATGCGGTTCAACAGACCAAGATGGAGCCCATCCCTGTCTCGCCCCTTTTGCAGGAGATCCTCAAAGGCGTTTCGGTATTCCGCCACAAAATCCAGGGGAGGGATCCCCAATTCCCGCCGTATATTTCTTTCAAGGCCTTCGGCTTCTTCACGAACAAGCCCCTTTTTGAGCGCAATCTCATCCAGATAGTTCCTCTCCGGCAATGTAATGTCGGGCTTGGCCAAAAGACTGCGTCTCAGCAGTTCTGAAAAGATTTCGTGGGGGGCATCTTCTTTGACGGCAAGTTCAAATTCAAGGCAACTCTGGTGGCGATCGTTCGGATCCCTTTCCAAGGCTTTTAAAATGGCATCCCTGATCCTCGGTCTCACAGCCTTGAATGCCATCAAGATGCTCCTCGGCTCCACGGGAGAGGCTTCCAAGTGGTATTCCAACAAGTCCGCCATCTTCTTCCTGTCCCTCAAAGGAGGCTCTCCTGTGAGCATGCAAAAAAAGGTCACTCCCAGGGCGTAGATATCTGTCCTAAAATCCACCCCTTCATTCGAGAGCTGCTCAGGAGACATGTAATGGGGGGTACCGGCAGGCAGTTTTTTCGCCCGGCCGTAGGGCAGGGAAATGGCAAGGCCGAAGTCCGCGACTTTGGCTCTGCCCTGCTGATCCAAGAGAATGTTTGAAGGTTTGATATCCCCGTGGATGATCCTGTATTTGTGGGCAAAGCCCACTCCCTCCAGAATCTGCAAAAAGATGTGAACAGCCCTTTCCAAGGAAAGGGCCCCTTTTACTTGCCTTTTCTCCTTAAAGGCCTTCGCCTTTTTGATCACCTTGCTTAAATCGGTCCCTTTCACATGTTGCATCACCAAACAGGGTCTGTCCCGGTAATCGAAGGCTCTGAATATTTGGACGATATGGGGGTTATCGAGGTTTGCCTGAATCCTCGCTTCCCTCAGGAATTGCCTCTTGAAAGCCGCCTTGAAGCAGAAAGGATGGTTAAGCGCCTTGATAACCACCCGCCTCTTCAGCACCCTGTCACGGGCCAAGTACAACTCGGCCATGCCTCCTTCTGCGAGCTTTTTCTTGATGACATATTCCTCGACTTCTTGTCCCGCCTGAAAGACCGCGTCACTCAAGAAATAGACCCCCTCGGGCAACTTTTCGATACTCAGCGTCGCATCACATCGATTGACCTGCGATCAAAACGCTTCTTGAAGGCACTGACGAACCCCTGCAAACTTATCCGAAGAAACCACCAGAAGATGTTCCTCGATTCTTTGCCCGTCCAAGTACTCATTGAGGAAAAATTCGCTGCCATTCATTTTGTATATATGGCCGCCGGCCGCTTCTATGATAATACGAACTGCCGCCAGATCCTGATAGGATTCATTGGCAAGCAATGCTGCCTCGGCGCGACCCATAGCCACATAACACACATGAGCGGACGTACAACCCAGATCCCTTATCTTTCCCGGAAAGGTGGGCCGGTAGCGCTGATGGAATCGCGAGTAAGCCAGAAGGAGGCTTTCGTCATTGATATCGTCTTGCATGGAAATGTGGATCTCCTCAGTCCCCCTAAAGGCCTTTTGCCCTGCCTGGGCGTGGAAGAGATCACCCGTCACGGGCATGTAAAACAGGCCCAGAAGAGGCCAGTAGTTCTCATAAAGGGCAACCGAGATACCCCAGATCGGAATCCCGGCCTGATAGTTGGCCACCCCGTCCAATGCATCGAAGACCCAGACGTAACGCTTTCCTTCATGGGTGTAGCCCCCGTCGCTCTGACCGTTCATATACACCTGGTGTTCAGGAAACTGACCATAGAGGTCGTCCTTAAAAAGCTCCCGCAACCGGAGCTCCGCCTCTGTGATCAACCCTTCGTCGAACTTCAAAAGCGGGCTCCCCTTGCCGTAATAGGCAAGGGCTTCCTCACCCGAGCGACGAACCACGTCCATAGCAAATTGCTTTAAATCTCCAATTCCATAGTCTTCTGCAACCTCCATGCTCCCTCCTCATAAAAGAATGTGGGTTTTTGAAAATGGCCCTCAAAACCGCCCCATCTGATGAAGGTAATGGTACACGACGATGCCCACAGTCGTGGCAAGATTCAGGCTCCTTACCCGACCCCAAATGGGAATCTTATAGCAAGGATAAGCGCTCCGAATTTCAGGGGGAAGTCCAAATGTCTCCCGGCCGAACAGAAGCCAGTCCCCTTGTTTCACCGCTGCCTGGGTGTAGTCTTCCGACGCATGGCTACTGAAGGCGATCAGCCGGCTTGTTCCACCCTGCTCTTTGGATAACAGAAAAGACTCGAAATTGAGGTGGTGTCGGATATCCACTTCCTGCCAGTAGTCCAGCCCGGCCCTTTTAAGGCGTCTATCATCCACCTGAAATCCCAAAGGGTGGATCAGATGGAGGCGTATTTCCGCCGCCCCGCATAAACGGGCGACATTGCCTGTGTTGGCCGGTATCTCGGGTTGGTGGAGAACAACGTGAAGCGCGGGATTTTCAATAACCCGGTGTTGCACTTTTGACGTATCGCTGCCCATGGTTCTTTCGTGGAGGCTGTCCATGGCACCTTCAGTGTGGTCCCGTCACGATTGCCCTTCCCTCTCCAGTAAAACTCTGATCTCATGAATCAGGGGGCCGTCTTCCCGCCACAAGCTGCAACTGTTCATTAAATAGGACAGACCATCTATCGAGTCGAAAGCGCGAGGAACAGGCTGCGGTTTTCTCATCTTTTGGGTCCAATAGCCGTGTAACGCTTCCTGAGCCATGGTGATCAACATTCAATTTCTCTCCTACGAAAAGCCTTCCAGGCCCGTCGAAGTGGGATCTGTACTGGTTTACCACAAAGCGTGGAGAATGACGGGGGCGAAGTATCTGGGCTCAGAAGGCTTGATTTTGGTCATGTGCCCGGCACGGTGGCTCGAAAAGGCTCTCTCCGTCTCCGGATTTCTTGGATAGACAATCAGAAAGGTCTGAGCGATCCACAGTCGGGGCACTGCCAATTCACGCCGCTACAGGTCAGTCCCCACGAGTTTTCTTCCATGCATGCATTGCAAATCTGAAAACCGCACGAACAGGTCCAGCAAAAAGGCTGCTCCTTGCCGCAGCAACTGCAGTGATAGGGCTTTTTTTTCCGTTCTCTTTTTCTGCTGGTCCTATCATTCATGGGCCTGTCTCGGAAAAGAAAATCATACCCTATCAAAGCTCTATCATGGGCATTGGATCATCCTGATGGCTCGTCAAAACCCTCGTCTCTGTCCGGCCGCATCCCATCAGGACGTCCTCTACAGTACTGACCGCCTTCTCAGGGAGGTTATTCTGTGCACTGAGATGGGCCAACACGACAAAAGCAAGATTTTCATGGCAAACCGCTTTCAACAATTCCCCGGCCTGATGGTTCGAGAGGTGCCCATCCGGCCCTTTGATCCTTCTCTTCACCTCCAAAGGGTAGGGTCCGTTTTCCAGCATCTCTACGTCGTGGTTGGACTCCAAAATGAGGGCGTGACAACCCATCAAGCGATCCTCCACCAACCGGGTGCTCCGGCCCAGGTCTGTCACGAGGCCAAGGCGTGCCTCTTCTGAGGAGACCACAAGACCTATCGGGTCCGCTGCATCATGGCACTTGGTGAATGTTTCGATCACAAGGCCGTTGATGATGATGGTCTGACCTGTTTGGATCATGACCGGCCTAAAAAGATTGCCGAGGGTCCTCATCCCCTTCCTGAAGGTTAGCGCATTGATGTACACGGGGAGGTCCAGGCGTCTGGCCAAAGGCCCAGCGCCTTTGATATGATCCACGTGCTCATGGGTGATGATGAGCGCATCCAGACTACCCGGATCCACCTCCATGTGTTCCAGCCGCCTGATCACCTCTCGACAGCTCAAACCGGCGTCAATCAAGACCCGAGATCGCAGCGTTTCAACATAAACGGCATTGCCGGCGCTGCCTGAACCCAGAACCGAAAACCGCACCATTCATTCCACCCCGCTGTGACCAAAACCGCCTGCTCCCCTCGACGTGCCTTCAAGATGACTCACCTCCACCGCCTCCGCCCGACTCACAGTCGTAATGATCATCTGGGCAATTCTGTCCCCTCTTTTGATCTCAAACGGCTTTTGCCCCCAATTGATCAAAATCAACCGAATCTCACCCCTGTAATCGGAATCGATGGTGCCCGGCGAGTTCACCATCCCAATGCCGTGTTTCAGTGCTATGCCGCTGCGTGGCCGTATCTGGGCCTCATAGCCCCGGGGAACGGCCACGGCCAGCCCTGTGGGAATGAGCTTTATCTCCCCTGGATTGAGGAGCACTTTTTCCCCAACAGCGGCCCTGAGATCCATGCCGGAAGACCCCTCTGTTTCGTAGGAAGGCAGGGTGAGGTCCTCATGCCCCTCTAACCTCTTGACCTGAATACGCACGCGATCCACGATTTCACCCTCGGTCCATGCTCAAGAATCTCAAAACTGGAGGCAGTCCAAATCCAGATCCCTTTCCCTAATCGGTCCCAGTGTCGCCAAAGTCAGGGCATTGCTCTGAAAAGAGTCCCTGGCAACAGCGACCACGTCATCAACGGTCACCTTCTCCAGGTCGGCTATGAGCTCTTCGTAGCTGATATATCTTCCGAAAACAGACTCATTCTTTGCAAGGCGAGTCATTCTCGCATCCGTGTTCTCAGCGTTCAACAAGACACCCCCGATCAGGTGCTCTTTGGTGGCGTCAAGATCAGATTGGGATATCCCACCGTCTTGAATCTCCTTTACTTCCTTGTGGATCACCTTGAGGGCACGATTGACATGGCGCGTGTCTGTTCCGAGGCAAATGCCCAGAAGGCCCGCATCCATGTAGGCGGACAGAAAAGAATAGACGGAATAGGCAAGGCCCCTTTTTTCCCGGATCTCCTGAAAGAGGCGGGAACTCATATTTCCGCCGAGAATGGTGTTCAGTACAGCCGCAGCGAAGCGGCGCTCGCTGGTGAGGTGTGGTGCCTTGCCACCGAGGCACAGGTGCACCTGTTCCAATTCCTTGTAATGGCAGGAAACGCCGGCATGGTTTTCCGGCGCAACCCGAGGAGGGTCGCCACCACTTGGTTCCAATCGTTCGAAAAGGGGACGGAAGTAGCGGACCAGTTCATCATGATCCACATTGCCCGCAGCGGCAACAAGGATTCTTTCGGGGGTGTAAAATCTTCCCACGTAATCCAGAATGGATTCTTTGTCGATGGCGGAGACGGTATTGGGCGTACCCAGGATAGGCATTCCGAGTGGATGGCTCATCCAAAAAAGCCGATTAAAGAGCACGTGGATTTGCTCATCAGGCGTATCCTCGACCAGGTTGATCTCCTGGAGGATAACCTGTCTCTCGCGATTCATCTCCTGGTGTTCAAAAGTGGAATTTAGGAAGATGTCAGAAAGGATCTCCGCGAGATAAAGGAGGTGCTTATCCAGTACTCTGGAATGGAAGCACGTGTATTCCGATCCAGTAAAAGCATTGGAGAGCCCGCCGATGGCATCCAGCTCCTTGGCAATTTGCAGGCTGCTGCGGGTGGCCGTTCCCTTGAAGATCATGTGTTCGATGAAATGGGAGATACCGTTTTCCTCTTCCATCTCGTCTCGCGAACCCACACCAACCCATATGCCAAGAGAGACGGACCGAAAATGGTCCAGTCTCTCAGAAACGACTCCGATGCCATTATCCAGGACTGTCTTATGATACATCAGCCAGAGTTTTACCGAGTGCCGCTTTTCGGGACAGACTTATCTTACCGTTCTTGTCAATATCGAGAACCTTCACCAGCACCTCATCGCCTTCCTTGAGCACATCCGTGACTTTGTCCACCCTTTCCTTGTCCAGTTGAGATATGTGAATCAACCCGTCAGTCCCTGGAATAATTTCCACAAACGCACCGAAATCCATGATCTTCCTAACCTTCCCCATGTACAGCTTCCCTATCTCAGCTTCCTGAACCATCTTGTTGACCATATCCGCAGCCATCTTCGCTGTCTGAGCATCCGGAGATGCAATGACGACCCTGCCCTCATCGTCCACCTCGATACGTGAGTCGGTGGTGCTGCATATCTCTCGGATCACCTTGCCCCCGGGACCGATGAGAATTCTGACTTTTTCAGGCCGTATCTGAATTACAGTCAGCACCGGCGCATACTGGGACACCGAACTTCTCGGCTTGGCGATGGCTTCTGCCATCTTGTCCAGAATATAAAGCCTTGCCTCTCGGGCCTGTTCGAGAGCCTCCGACATGATCTCCCGGGTCACGCCGTCTATCTTGATATCCATTTGCAGGGCGGTAATCCCCTCCCGGGTGCCGGTCACCTTAAAGTCCATGTCACCGTAATGGTCTTCATCCCCAATGATATCGGTGAGGATCACTGTTTTCGTCCCGTCCGATACGAGTCCCATGGCAACGCCACCCACAGCCTCTTTCACGGGAACGCCCGCATCCATCAGCGACAGGGATGTCCCGCACACACTCGCCATAGATGAAGACCCGTTGGACTCGAGGATTTCGGAAACCACGCGCAAGGTATATTGAAATTCCTCTTTGGAAGGCATCACCGGCATCAGCGCGCGGCGGGCCAAAGCCCCATGTCCAATCTCTCGCCTTCCGGGCCCCGAGAGTCTCCTTGCCTCACCCACGCTATAAGGAGGAAAATTGTAGTGTAAAATAAAGCGCCGAAACTTGTTTCCGTAAATCGTCTCGATTCTTTGCTCATCCAAATCTGTCCCCAAGGTGGTCAAGACCAGCGCCTGGGTCTCCCCACGGGTGAACAGGGCAGATCCGTGTACTCTGGGTAACACCCCCACGATGCACTCAATGGGTCTCACCTCGCTGAAATCTCGCCCGTCGATCCGTCTGCCCTCTTCCAGGATCATTCGTCGAACCCTCGTCTTCTCCTGGCTCGAAATCAGGTCTCGGATCTCGGCCCTTCTCTCCTCAACATCACCGTCTAAAGCTTGCAACACCCTTGCAAAAACATCGTCTCTGTTCTTCTGGCGCAGCTCCTTGTCCGCTGTATTGACAACCTCTTCAATCCCGGACGCAGCAATTTCCATGACTCTGGCTTCCAAAGTCTCATCTCTGACACTTGGAGGTATCTCCCGCTTCGGTTTACCCACTTCTTTCCTGAGCTCATCCTGCATATCCAGCAAGGGCTGAAGGGCTTCGTGACCGTAAAATATAGCATCGATCATATCCGACTCTGAAACGAACCGGCCTCCCCCCTCGACCATGACCACGGCGGATCGGTTTCCCGCTACGATGAGATTAATGTCGCTGTTTTCCTGGAGGCTCACGGTCGGATTGGTGACGAATTGACCATCCACCCTTCCGACTCGCACTGCAGCAATCGGCCCCCTGAAGGGGATATCGGAGACCTCCAAAGCCGCGGATGCGCCGACAACGGCAAGAACATCCGCTTCATTTTCCTTGTCTGTGGAGAGTACAGTGGTTATGACCTGCGTTTCATAATAGTAGTTCTCAGGAAAGAGCGGTCTCAAAGGCCTGTCGATAAGTCGGGCGCTGAGGGTCTCTTTTTCACTGGGTCTACCCATGTCTCTGCGGAAATAGTTACCCGGGATTCTGCCTCCGGCATAGGACATCTCCTGGTACTCAACGGTCAGCGGCAAAAAATCGATGCCTTCACGAATTTCATCCGTGGAAACAGCGGTCACCAGGATGACTGTTTCGCCCAAGGTGACGACGGCAGCGCCGCTCGCTTGTTTCGCAATGCGTCCTGTTTCTATATGAAGTAGCTGACCATTAATGTCTCTCGAACAGCTCTTAATCATTTGCTTCTCCCATCCTTTCACTGGTATCAAATACCCGCCCACTTGAGGGCTCCATGCCCGATACTCCCATGCTGGTGGATCGAGCCTATTTTCTCAGACCAAGTTCTTTGATCACATTTTGGTATCTCTGCACATCCGTTTTTCTTAGGTAGTTCAAAAGCCTTCTCCTCTGACCGACCAGTTTCAGAAGACCCCTGCGCGAGTGGTGGTCTTTCTTGTGCACCTTAAAGTGGTCTGTGAGGTAGTTGATGCGATTACTCAGAATGGCTACCTGAACTTCGGCTGAGCCTGTGTCCTTTTCATGCAATTTGAACCGGTCAATAATCTCCTTTTTGGCTTCTGGATCCAATGCCACGATCAATCCCTCCTTGTAAAATGGGTTATTCTTTTAACATGCCAATCGTCCTTGGCGCGCCCCCATCCTTTTGTTTTCAGTGAGTCTCCTCCCGCAAAGCGGGATGCATCAAATCGCCCACCGAGGGGGGCTCAGAGTAAAAGAAAAACGAGTGTTTCATGTCTCTCTTGCCTTCTGCCCTGTGCCCTGTGCCTTTTGCCATTTCCATACGTCGCAACAACGAGGGATGAGGGCAACACCGTACATGGGCGTTTTTCAGCAGCCTGCTAGTGGAATACCCTGACAACCTTTAATAATCCCCCCGAATCGTCGCAATCCCAATGCGCTTTCATGATGGCCACCAACTCCGGGCCTGCCATCAGCTTCATGTTCCCTTCGTAGCGGTCAGGCCATGACGATTCCTTTTCCAGTTCCTGCCAGTGGGGCTGATACCCGTTCCTGATCCTCTCCGCCGTCCGGCTATCCACCTGAGCCTCTTTCATATGGGGAAGGGCATCCCGCAAGGGGATAATTGCCCGCGCCAGAGCGCTCGGTGAAAGAACAAGGCTTCCCCTATCAAGCCTCAAGGCATCTTTCACAGAAAAGGACCCGCAAGACAATCTCCTCAGGGCTTTGAGGTGTCCTCCCGTTCCCAAGGCCTTTCCCAGGTCGGCCGCAAGGCTCCTGATGTATGTTCCGCCGGAACAGGTCACGAGAAATGTCAACTCCGGCAAATCTACGGAGACGATGTGTAGTGAATGAACCCTCACCCGCCTTTTTTTCAAGGTGATGGGAATCCCCTCTCGTGCCAGTGCGTAGGCTCTTTTCCCTTGAAATTTCAAGGCGGAAAAAGCGGGGGGTACCTGCTCGATGTCCCCTTCAAAACCCAACGCTTTCTCCCTGATCGTGTCGGGATCCAGGGCCGGCACTGTTGCAGTTCGAGTAATCCGGCCCGTGGGATCCATCGTGTCTGTCTCAATTCCCAATCTCACTGTGGCCCGGTATGATTTTTCCTGAGCCATAAGGTAGGAAGAGAGTTTGGTGCCCTGGCCCAAGAGCATGACCAACAAACCCGAGGCAAAGGGATCCAATGTTCCGGCATGGCCTAACTTCTTTACCTTGAGGATCTGCCTCAGCCTCTTAACCACACTAAAGGAACGCTCGCCCTCAGCCTTGTCGACCAGGATTATGCCTTCAAGAGCCTTTGCCATTCGGGCTTTCTTACTCGCCGGATTCAGAAGACTGCTCGGTTTTCATGTTCCTGAAGAGCTTTTCCATGTGTTCGCCCCTTGCAAGGGAAGGGTCGTGCTTGAATACAATATCGGGAACGTATTTGAGCTCCACTCGCAGTCCTATCTCTCTCTTGATAAAACCCTTTGCACTCTCTAACCCTTGCTGGGCCTCCTGAATCGACTTTTCATCGCCAATCAGGCTAAAATAAACCTTGGCGTGTTTCAGGTCATTGCTCACGCGGGTTCCTGTCAGGGTGACCCCCTTGACTCTCGGATCCTTTACACGTCTCACGAGCAAGTCAGCGATCTCTTTTAAGAGCACATCTCCGACTCTTGTTGCTCTTTTGCCGGCCAGCATGGTGTAACCCCAAACTCGTTAAAGATTCAGAATCTCTGTTTTGCAATTCACAATCTCAGCAAGATACAAGGACTCGAGATAACCCAGAATACTATTGAGTGACGCGTCTATGTGGCGTCTATCATTACCTACCGTGCTTATACCCAGTTCAATCTTCTGCCATTTATCATTCGAGCCGATTTCCGCTATGGAGACATTGAACTTGTGTTTGACCTTATCCACCATACTCCTGACAATCTTTCTCTTGCCCTTTAGAGAACGATTGTCATGGAGACGGAATTCAATGATCAGCGTTCCCACAACCATGCTTTACAGTTCCGCCTTCACCTCTTCGATCTCATAAGCCTCGAAGACGTCACCCGGCTTCAAGTCCTGAAAGTGGTCGAGGCCGACCCCGCACTCATAGCCCGAGTTCACCTCTTTCACATCCTCTTTGAAACGCCTGAGGGAGGAGATCCTGCCATCAAAGATCACCACTTCATCCCTCAGAAGGCGCACATGGCCATTCCTCTCCAATCGGCCATCCGTCACATAACAGCCGGCAACAGCACCTACTTTGGGAATGTGAAAGACCTCCTTGATATCCGCACGACCGATAACGTTTTCCACATACTCGGGCTCGAGTAAGCCGGCCATCGCCATGCGAATATCTTGAATTGCATTATAGATGACGTCGTAATACCGTATGTCTACCTTTTCTTTTTCTGCAATCTCAGCCACTCTCGGATTGGCACGCACGTTGAAGCCGATGATGATGGCGTGTGAGGCGGAGGCAAGCATCACATCCGTTTCTGTAATGGCCCCCGTGGAAGAATGGATGATTTTCAACTTCACTTCATCGGTGCTCAGTTTCAAGAGAGACTCGGACAGGGCTTCCTGAGAGCCTTGAACATCCGCCTTCAAAACAATATTCAGCTCTTTGACCTCTCCCTCTCTGATTTTTTCAAAGAGCTCCTCCAGGCTAACAATACCCCGTCGGGAGACCTCCTTTGTCTTCGCCTGAACATGGCGATAGGCAATGATTTGCTTCGCCGTTTTCTCGTCCTCCACGACGATAAACTCGTCTCCAGCCATGGGAACACCGGAAATCCCGTATATTTCAACGGGCATAGAGGGTCCCCCGGATATCATCCGCTTACCCCGACTGTTGAGCATAGCCCTGATCTTGCCGTAGTGCTCGCCGCAAACAAAAAAGTTTCCGGGCCTGAGGGTGCCACTCTTGACGAGTACTGTGGCAACAGGGCCCCTGTTCTTGTCCAGCTTCGCTTCAATGACCCTGCCCCGAGCCATCTTCTCGGGATTGGCCTTCAGCTCAAGGAGCTCCGCCTGTAGCTGAATAAGCTCCATGAGTTCGTTGATGCCCTCACCGGTCTTGGCGGAAATATATGCAAATATGGTGTCTCCTCCCCATTCCTCAGGCACCAATTGCACCTCCGCCAGTTGTCTCTGAACCTTTTCAACATTCGCCTCAGGTTTATCGATCTTGTTCACAGCCACAATCATCGGAATGTCTGCGGCACGGGCATGGTTAATCGCCTCTTTGGTTTGAGGCATGACGCCGTCATCGGCAGCCACCACAAGCACGATGATGTCCGTCACCCTCGCCCCCCTCGCTCTCATTGCCGTGAAAGCTTCGTGACCGGGCGTGTCAAGGAAGACAATATCACCCCCTTTTCTCTCAACGTAGTAGGCCCCAATATGCTGGGTGATACCCCCCGACTCGCCGGCAATGATGTTCGATTTCCTGATGTAATCCAGAAGAGATGTCTTCCCGTGGTCCACGTGGCCCATAATGGTCACAACAGGGGGCCGTGGGTTCAAGTCCTCGGGCTTGTCTTCTATCTCTTCAAGCGTTCTCTCCAATTCGAATTGATCCAGATCGAGTTCGTAGCCGAAATCGTCTGCCACCAGGGATGCCGTATCAAAGTCTATGGCTTGATTGATATTGGCCACAATCCCGAGGCTCATCAATTTCTTGACCAGCTCGGCGGCCTTAACACCCATAGCTCTGGCAAGTTCTGCCACCGTTACCGTTTCCTGAACCCTTATTCTTCGCTTTATTGCTTTGGGGGTGGTGATCTCCGTTTGCTTCAACTTTTTCTGCCCTTCTTTGGCAGCGGCTTCCTTCTTTTTGCGTTTGAGAGTCCGGCCTTCGTAGAGATCGGCCCTTTCAAAAATTTCCAACTTACGGTGCCGGATCGCACTCCGAGGAGGAGCCTCCTCCTTCTCTGCCTTCCGCTTTGCCTTCTTCCGCTTCACTGGCTTCTTTGCTTCATCCGGCGGAGGCGCGACTTCCACTTCCGCGGGCGGTGGTTGTGAAGGCACGGCTTTCTCCAACTGGGCTTTTTCCTCTTTTTTCTTCCCTAGAACAGCCTTTAGCGGACCTTCCTCTGCTTTCTTAATGATCCTTGCAGGCTGCTCTGCTTTCTTTTTCTTGGCCCTTTGGGCCTTCTGTTTCGGTTTCGCCCGAGTCTTCTCTTTCTCCGCCTCTGCTAATGGTACCGACTTCATCGGCTCCTCCGGCAACCCCTCCCCCTCTGCTGCAGCGGTAACGTCTTTCTTTGTCTTTCCCTTGACCCGCGCTTTTGCTCTCTTGATTTCTTTTTCAACCCTCTTCGCGACACGCTTCCCGGCTTCCACAACCTCTTCCGGCTTTGTCTCTTCCTCCGGTTGCTCCGCTTCTTCCTCGGGTCCCACTTCCGCCTTCTCAGGCTCCACGGCGACGGTCTTCTTCCGTCGGCGAATGACAGTGGGTCTTATCCTTTTTTCTTCAATCACTTCGGATACCACCCCAGAGACAATGTCCCTCGCTTTGGCCACCGCCTCCTCGTCCAAAGTGCTCATGTAGTTTTTGATGCTCAGGCCTCCGCCTTTCAGTTTTTCAACCAGTTCCTTGCTTTCCAGATTTAGCTCTTTGGCCAATTCGTAGACCCTGACTTTAGCCATCGAAACCCCCAAACTTTATGAGCTTAAGGTCTCCACTTTCGGGTGACCCCTGCATGCTCCGTCCTGATGAACGGGCCTAATTCTATGCTTCCCTCAAAACCTTGCCTCATTTCAGCATATCATCAACGAATCGGTTAACAGATTCCGGTGCAACGGCTTTCCCGTGCTTGAATACCCTGTGAAGACGCCTGTTTTTCAACATCTTTTCGAGGCAAGGTCGGCTCTTACAAACATAGGCCCCCCTGCCTGGATGGTGTCCGAGATCGTCTCTCACCAAACGGCCTCCCTGAATGAGAACAAAACGGATAAGCTCACGCTTGTTTCTTTTTCCGCCACATGAAACACAGGTTCTTATCGGTATATGGCCTCTACCCTTGGCCATCGGTCGCGTCTTCTTTTAACGCCTCGGTCCCCTCTTCGGCAGCCTCATCAAGCTCGGTGTCCTGCTTAGCAAGGCCATCGCCCACAGCAGGCGCTTCTTCCGCCGCAGCTGCTTCCTCCGCTTGTTTGCGCTTGATGTATTGGCGCGCGTTTTCAATGATCTTCGCTGCCTTTTCCTCGCCGATGTCTCTTAACTGAACGAGATCGGGAATCTGCGCCTCCGAAACTTCTTCGGCAGACCTGAATCCTGCCTGGTAGAGGTTCAGAGCGGTCTTTTCACCCACCCCGTCGATGTTGAGAAGGGAGTCGTACGCTTCTTTCAGAGAACGGTTGTAGTTGGTCTCGCTCGTGACGTCCAGATGCCATCCCGACAACTTTGAAGCGAGCCGCACATTCTGCCCCCTTTTGCCTATGGCAAGGGAAAGCTGATCATCAGGAACAACGATCTCCATAGCCTTATCGTCCTCGTCGACGACGACCCGCATAATCTCTGCCGGAGCTAACGCATTACAGATAAACTTGGCCGGATCCTGGTCCCAGGTGACAATGTCTATCTTCTCACCCCGCAATTCTTGGACAACAGCCTGCACCCGAGATCCTTTCATCCCCACACAGGCCCCAACAGGATCCACGTCACTGTCCCTTGAGGTGACCGCTATTTTTGCTCGACTGCCGGGTTCTCTTGCCACTTGAACAATGGAGACAATGCCTTCCGCGATTTCCGGAACCTCATTTTCGAAAAGAGCGGAAAGAAAGTTGGGATGGGTCCGCGAGAGAATGATCTGGGGCCCCCGACTGAACTGCTTTACATCCAGAATATAAGCCCTAATGCGGTCCCCTTGTTTGTAGTTTTCCTTCGGAATTTGCTCCTTGACGGGCAGCTCCGCTTCCGTCCGGCCAAGATTGACAACGATCGAGCCCTTATCAAAGCGCTGGACAATACCGTGAATGATCTCCCCCCGTCTGTCTTTGAAATCGCCGTAAACAATATTTCTTTCAGCTTCCCTCAGGCGCTGCATGATCACTTGCTTGGCGGATTGGGCGGCAATTCTGCCAAACTCATCCGTATCCATCTTGACGCCGAGACTGTCACCCATTTCACACTCAGGATCTATCTTGCGGGCCTCTTCCAAGGATATTTCCAGATGCTCGTCGCCGACTTTTTCCACAACCTCTTTGAATTCGAAGACTTCGACTTCTCCCAGCTCGTCATTGAAATTCACTTCCAGATCGTAGTTGGGCCCCAGTTTTTTCTTGGCTGCCGCCTTCACGGCTTCTTCGAGGGTCTTGATCAATACATCCCTTTCAAGGCCTTTCTCCCGGCTCACTTGGTCAATGACTCTTTTTAACTCTGTGATCATGTCCTCTTCACCCCAAAGCTTTTCTAATTTTTTTGTTGGCCAAACTCATAAACCAAATTGGCTTTGTCAACCCCAGACCATGGCAGGACCACTTGCCCTCCCTCCAACTCCAAGTACAGCATGCCATCCTGAAAGCGATTCAAGATTCCAATAAATTTCCGACGACCCGCCACAGGCGCGATCGTTTTGACTTTGATCTTCTTTCCCAGGGCACGAACAAAATCCTTCTCCTTCTTCAAAGGCCTGTCCAGACCCGGAGAGGACACCTCCAAAACATAGTGGTTAGGGATCGCGTCCTTCACGTCAATCAGGTCGCCGAGTTCCCCACTTACCCTGGCACAATCGTCGATGGTGACACCACCTTCCTTGTCAATGGTCAACCTCAGAACCCATCGGCCGTATTTGGAGAGATACGCCACATCCACCAATTCGTAACCCATGTCATCCAAAACAGGTTCTACCAGGTCGGTGATAGCCTTCGTGATGGAGTGGACTTTCATAGACATTGCCACAAAAAAGCGGGCCGTGAGGCCCGCTTCCTTTCTGCAGACTGGACTGTTGCCAGTTTTATTATTGCGGTGAATCCATAAGGCAATAGAGAAAACCAACATCACGTCCGCAATTCGAAGTAGATCAGCCATCTCACAGATATGGTTGACAACCTCAAAAAGGGAGCCGGGCCTTATTCAATGGAACGCGCTGGAGCGGGCAACGGGGCTCGAACCCGCGACCCCAAGCTTGGGAAGCTTGTGCTCTACCAGCTGAGCTACGCCCGCCCGTCCCAAAAAATACTTTCGATCTTCTATAACAGAAGATGTCAATCAGGCTCATTCTTAATATTAAAAAGTAAAATTAACATATAATCAGCCAAAGTCAAGAAATATTTGATTGAGAAAAATGGAAATTGTCTAAGCTCTTGACAGAAAAAAAAGATAAAAATAAGATATCCCTATGAGAGGCGTAACATTTCAATAAATTTATTGTTTTGCCTCAACTGGACCCATCTTCGCCGCTTCAAAATAGAAACAGGGGGCGCGCATTTCATTGACCGATCCTCCAAGGCAAAGTCTTCTTGGCCTGATCAAAGCACGAATCTGGAGAAAAAGGCGTCGTGACGAGGGTGCTTACCTCACCGAGGAAATCCATGACCTGATGAATGAGGGGCAGGCAAAGGGCCTGATCTCCCATGAAGAGTCGGACATGGTGCAAGGCGTCCTCGATTTGAAACAAATCCCTGCTTACTCCATCATGGTGCCCCGCACAGAGATATCCTCAGGCGCCCTGAACTCGACCCTCGGCGACGCCATAAAGCTCGTCAACGACTGTGGCCACACACGCATTCCAATCTACAGCGAAAGCCTGGACAAAATTGTGGGCATCCTCCACGCAAAGGACATCCTGAAGCTGTGGGGAAAGGATCCTGATGCCAGTATCCCCCCCCAAGTTCTGAGACAACCTCATTTTGTCTCTCACAGCAAAAGTGCCAGCGAGGTCTTGAAAGATCTTAAGGATTGGCAGACCCATCTTGCCATCGTGACCGACGATTATGGGGGTACAGCGGGAATAATTACCCTTGAGGATATTATTGAAGAGATCGTAGGGGATATCTTGGACGAACACGATCTCGAGCCGCCCCTTCTGACGGTCATCGATGAACAGACCGTCTCTGTGGATGCGCGCCTCGAAATAGAGAAACTGGAAGAACACTTCGGCATCAAAATTCCTGAAGGCGACTTCGAGTCTGTCGGCGGATTCGTGATACAGCTTTTGGGAAAAGTCCCCAGAGTCAGCGAGAAGATCCTCTTTGATGATCTGGAGATGACGGTTCAATCTGCAGACCTGCGAAAGATTTACAAGATCCTCATTAGAAGACGCCTGCCCCCTGCCGGTCCCGATGAAAGGGGCACCGGTCATCATGAAGGGCATAAGGTGTAAGGCTCAGGGCAACTCATCTTTTATATCAGACAAAAATACTTATGCGCCTTCCTGTCAGGACTGATGCTTACAGCCTCCTTCCCGCCGGGGCATTTTGAGTGGCTGGCCTGGTTCGCACTGGTCCCCCTTCTCATGAGCCTGGAAGAGACCTCTCCGTCTTTGGCGTTCAAATTGGGTTTAACCACCGGTGTCGCCCATTATCTGACCCTTATCTACTGGATCATCGTGGCCCTGAAGCACTACGGGAACATTCACGTTGTCGTAAGCCTGGGGCTCCTGGTGATGCTCTGCTCGTATCTCGCCCTTTACCCCGCCTTTTTCGCCGCGGTTCTCGCCTATCTCAGAGGATCTCATTTTCTCCTACTCAAGATGGCGGGCCTCTGGGTAGGTCTTGAATATGTGCGAGCAAAAATCCTCACAGGATTCCCGTGGTGCCTTCTGGGCTACACCCAGTACAATCATCCTGAAGTGATCCAAATCGCAGACGTTGCCGGTGTGTACGGCCTGTCCTTTGTCCTTGTTCTTTCCAACGGCCTGATTTACGCCCTCTTCCGAAGCCGCCGCTTCCACAAAAGGGGCGCACTCAAATGGGAAATGCCCGTGGTCATATTGATCGCCCTTTTCACGGTTACGTATAACTTTCAACGGATTTCCGCTGGGGAAGAGAACCAAAAAACGACCAAAGTGGCTATTGTCCAGGGCAACATCGACCAGTCCGTGAAGTGGAACCCCGACTTCCAGGAAAAGACGATCCAGATTTATAGGAACCTGACGCGAAGAGCGGCCAAGCTGGGTCCGGATCTGGTTGTCTGGCCCGAAACATCTGTGCCATTCTTCTTCCAGGACCAGTTGGACATGGCGCTTCAGCTGATACAGGCGGCCCAGCAGGCCCAAGCCGATCTGATATTCGGGAGCCCCGCTTATGGCAAGGAGGGCGGCCATGCAACCTATTATAACCGGGCTTACCATATCTTGCCCGATGGACATGTGTCCGGGTACTACGATAAGGTACACCTCGTCCCCTTCGGCGAATATATCCCACTTAAGCGTTTCCTGCCTTTCGTCCATCGACTCGTCATGTCCGCAGGTGACTTCTCACCCGGAAAAAAGATGACGCCTTTGGCCCTCAGCGACCTCTCCGCCGGTATCCTGATTTGCTTCGAAATCATCTTCCCTGAAATCGCCAGAGCCCAGGTAAAAAACGGGGCCGACCTTCTCGTCAATCTCACGAATGATGCTTGGTACGGGAGGACAAGTGCGCCTTATCAACACTTCGCCATGGCCGTGCTGCGGGCCGTGGAGAACGGTCGGCCCCTCATTAGAGCCGCCAACACGGGCTTCAGCGGATTTATCGATCACCAAGGCAAGATCGTGGGTCGGGGGGAGCTCTTTACAGAACAGGTCCTGGCCCAGGAAATGGTGTCCGGCCAGACACGGCTCACCCTGTACACGCGCTTTGGGGATGTATTTGCCATCTGCCTTTTGGTGGGGACCGCGCTTAACCTTCTTACCGCTTTTTATTATAATAGGAAATCGGGTCGCTTCAGAGGAGGCGCCCACCGGTAACAGGAAGCCTCACCTTTACGGTGCCACGGAATTATTGCCTTATGGCCCCTTGAAAGCTTGGTAGGATAGAGTTATTATTAAAAATTGTTTTTAAAAGAGACCCCCATAGCCGACGTGACCCCCGAGATTTTTCTATGAGGCTAAAATGTTGGTCACGTTCAAAAGTGTTGGCATGGCGAATCAACCCTGCGTCGTTTGAGGAGGCCATGACCTTTTTCGAAAGGGGATATCTCACAAAAAATTTCACTGAGTTTTGGTGGAATGAGTGAATCCCCCGGATGGTCTTAGGAAAATATGTGACCGTAATTACGAATCGAAGCACTGAGGAGGAAAGACATGAACCAGGAAGTCATGACAAAAATCGAAGACATTATGGATCAACTCCAGGCCATTCGAGGTCATCTTTGACCTGGATGAACGCCAAAAAGAGCTTGAAAAAATCGAGCAGGTCATGGCGAAAGCCGATTTCTGGCGAAAAGACCAGGAGGAAATATCCAGGTTGAATCAGCAGCGGGTGAGCCTGAAAGAAAATATTGATCAATGGAATAGGTACTACCGAGAAACCGAAGATGCCAAGATTCTCGCCCAGATGGCTGCTGAAGAAGACGACCAGCCGACAATGAGAGAAGTGGAAAAGGATGTTTTCCGACTGGAGGAAGAGATTAAGGGTCTGGAATTCCAGCTCCTTCTGGCTGAACGGGATGACAAAAGGAACGCAATTATCGCCATCAATGCGGGAGCTGGAGGCACCGAGGCCCAAGATTGGGCCGAGATGCTCCTGAGGATGTATCTTCGGTGGTGCGAGTCAAAAGGCCATGCGGTCCAGATCATTGATCATCTGCCGGGTGATGAGGCCGGGGTCAAAAACGTGACCTTCAGGGTGCAGGGCCCTTATGCTTATGGATATCTCAAGGCAGAAAACGGCATCCACCGTATGGTGAGAATCTCCCCCTTTGATGCCACAAAAAGGCGGCATACCTCTTTTGCCTCCGTCTCCGTACTGCCTGAAGTGGACGCCGACATCAAGATAGAAATTGAAGACAAGGACATGCGGATCGACACCTTCAGGGCAAGCGGCCCGGGCGGCCAACACGTGAACAAAACCAGCTCCGCTGTTCGGATTACCCACCTTCCTACAGGCATTGTCGTGCAGTGCCAGAACGAGAAATCGCAGCACCGAAACAAAGAAATGGCCATCAAGGTTCTCAAATCAAGGCTCTACGAAATTGAGAAGGAGAAACTGGAAGAGAAAAAGCAAAAGATCCATGATTCCCAAAAAGAGATCGCATGGGGAAGTCAGATTAGATCGTACGTTTTTAACCCTTACAGGATGGTGAAGGATCATCGGACCAATGTGGAGGTCGGCGACCTGGAAAGGGTGATGAACGGGGACATTGATGTCTTTATAGATGCCTTTCTGAGAATAAAAAAAACCAAATAGGCCGATTCCCAGCAAGAAATGGCTCTTTTTCGCAGTCTCCGTGCAATCCCTCGATTGATTGACATGCTTAAATCTGTGGTAGGTTGAGCCGAGAGGCTGAGGTCAGAAGCAATCACCAACCACCGGCGGAACCGGTGGATTAATACCGCTACAGAATCTGCGACTTCAAAGAGCCTGCGCTCATCCCCCCACGTAGATGCGTTCAATGCTCTCCACGTAGCGCTCTATTCCTGCTACAATCCCATCGGCAAGGCTGTCCAGGTATGTGTTGCTGAGAAGTCGCTTTCTTTCTGTGGGGTTTGTAATGAAACCCGTTTCTACCAAAATGGCGGGCATTTCAGCGCCGATGAGCACGTAGAAAGGCGCCTGCTTCACACCCAAGTTCTTCACCGACTTGTATCGCTTGCGCACATTCCCGATAATGCCCTTCTGCACCTCATGGGCCAGTCGACTGGATTCACTGATCTTGGTGTTGAGCATGAGATCGTTGAGGATTGCCTGGAGGTCACTGAGATTTTTCTCGGAAGTGGCGTTCTCCCTGGCAGCCACCATGACTGCCCGCTCGTCGGTGGCGATGTTCAAGAAGTAGGTCTCCAAGCCATAGACGTTCGCCTGTTTGTGGGCATTGATGTGCAGAGAGATGAAGAGGTCCGCCTTTTTCACATTGGCGAAAGCCGTCCTTTTCTCAAGGGGCATGAAGACGTCTTTGGTTCTGGTCAAAATAGCCTCACACTGGAGTCTTTGCTCTACCTTTATGGCCAGTCTCTTGGCTAGCTTCAAAACGATGTTCTTCTCCTTGATACCCCCGCTGTGATAACAGCCCGGATCTTTGCCGCCATGCCCCGGGTCGATCACAATCCTCCTCACATTGAGCCCCAGCTGCCTGGCAAGAGAAACCGTCTCATCAGGTTCACCCGCCTTTCTGATGCCTTTTCTAGGGCGCTTTGTATCTGCTTTTGCGACCTTCTTGTCTTTGTCCTCTTGGGTGTTTTTGCCCCGCACGTCCACCACAATGCGATAGGGATCATGGAGATGAAAAACCTTGTATCCGTCGATGCTGTTGATATCCAAGACCACACGGACCGAATCCTTTGAATATTGCGCTGCCCTGGCCCTCTGGAGCAGGCCGTCTCTGATGGGTATGGAGCTTTCGATATCGGAACTCACATAGCTGTCTTGTACATCCATGTAGAGGCGTCGTGGCTTCTTGTGACGGGGGTCGGCTTTGAGCAGGTTGGCCGAATACTTTACGGGTCTTTCAAGGTCGATGACCACTCGCGTGTAGTTCGGGGTTGACCAGTGCCGAATGTCCTCCACTTTAGCCAAACCCGTGGCTTTTGAGATAGCCTCTTTCACTTGGTGCTGGCTATCTTGCTTGGTAAGGATGGCGGCCAGTTCATCCAATTGCGCCCGGGCCATGGGCCGCATGTCGCCGGATGGGAATTTGATGTCTACCTTGAGAAACTCTACATAGGCCTGGGTGAGATCGTTCTTCTCTTTGCGATAGATCTCGCCGATCCTATATTGCGCATCGTCGGCCAGACGGTGGTCTGGATTCTCCTTGACCACCCGCTCGAAAAGCTCGATTGCATCATCCAGGTCGTCCTCCAGGCCCGAATACTGATAGAGTTTGCTGTTCATACGGGCTGCCTTGTACAGTGCCCACACCGCCTGATCGCTCTTGGGATAGTCGGCAGCCAAGTCACGGTATTTGTCGATGCAACGAAGCCAGTTATGACGATACTTCATTTTCTTATTGTTTCGATAGAGCGCGTCCCGGCAGCGATCCCCTTCCTCCAAGAGATCCTTGGGATTTTTGGACGTTTTGCTCACAGCCTCCGATGCACCCACGAGCAAAAATATTGCCAGAAAAAGGGAGCAAAGAGACCTCATTGGCTTGTGTTTTTCTTTCATAAGCTCTCTTTGTCGATATATTCTATCAGTTTATTCAGTTCAATCAAAGCTTCCAAAGGCGTCATGGATGATATATCCAGACTTTTGAGCCGTTTTTTCAGGCGCTGGTCCTGAACCCCGAACAGGTTGAGCTGGAGGCTTGCCTGTTTGCCCTTGAGTTTCTCTGAGTGGGCCAGGCGGGGTCTTCCTGCCTCGTCCAAATCCTCTCCCTCAAGGTTTTCCAAGATTTCCTTGGCACGGTCAATCACCTGCTCAGGCAGACCGGCAATACGGGCCACCTGAATCCCATAGCTCCTGCTCGTTCCTCCAGGAACCAGCTTTCTTAAGAAAATGATCTGGTCATTCCACTCCTTCACTGCAATATTGAAATTCTTGACCCTCTCCTTAGTACTCACAAGCTCCGTCAGCTCATGATAGTGGGTGGCAAACAGGGTCCTCACGCCTCTGGCTTGTCTATCGTGCAACGCCTCCGCCACAGCCCAAGCAATGCTCAACCCATCGTAAGTGCTTGTTCCTCGTCCAATCTCATCCAGAATGACCAGGCTTCTTGGGGTGGCGTGCCTCAGGATATTGGCCGTCTCATTCATCTCCACCATGAACGTGCTCCGGCCTCGCGCAAGGTCGTCTGAAGCCCCAATGCGCGTAAAGATTCGATCCACCACCCCGATGGTCGTCCGGGCCGCAGGCACGAAACTGCCCATCTGGGCCATAAGCACGGTTAAGGCCGTCTGTCTGAGGATCGTCGATTTTCCGGCCATATTGGGGCCTGTAATGATCAGAAATTGCTGCAACCTGTCATCCAGGTGGATGTCATTGGGGACAAAGTCTTCCTCTTTGACCGTTTGCTCGATAACGGGATGGCGGCCGTCCACAATGTCGATCACCGTGCCTTCCGTCACCTCGGGGCATGTGTAACTGTTGAGCTCCGCCGTCTCCGAGAGCCCGGCCAAGGCATCCAGTTCAGCAACGAGCTTTCCCACTTCCTTGATGCGCCGGTTCTCGAGGGCCACCTTTCTGCTGATCCCTCCAAAGATCTCATATTCCAGCGCCACCCGCTTTTCTTCGGCTCCCAGCACCAAGTCTTCATATTCCTTGAGCTGCTCGGTGATGAACCTCTCGCCGTTTGCCAGCGTTTGTTTCCGTATATAGTCTGGGGGCACAAGATGCAGATTGGCCTTGGAGACTTCGATGTAATAGCCGAAAACCCTGTTAAAACCAATTTTGAGGCTGGAGATACGGGTCCTTTTCTGCTCTGAGGCCGCCAATTCTGCAATCCACGTCTTCCCATCCCGGGTCGCTGCGATCAGCCGATCCAGCTCCTCATCATAACCTTCCCGGATGATCCCACCCTCTTTGATGGAAATGGGCGGATCCTCGCAGATGGCCCGGTCGATCAAATCCCCGATATCTTGGAGGGTATCCAGTTTTGCGCCGATTTCCTCAAGGCGCTCGCTTGTGGAGGGAGTCAGCATTTCCTTTATTTCAGGCAATCGCCGAACAGAATATTTTAGAGCCACAAGGTCCCTTGCGTTTGCCCTTCCCAGGGATATCCTGCCGTTCAATCTTTCGAGGTCGTAGATCCCCCGAAGCTGCTCTCTCATTTCCTCTCTCAATATCCGATCGTCTCGGAAGCTTGCCACCGCAGCCAGACGGCGACGGATTTGAAAGACATCCACCAGAGGATAAGCGATCCATTTCTTCAGTTCTCTGCTGCCCATGGGGGTGACGGATCGGTCCATAACATGAAAAAGGGTGCCTTTGACGGATTGCCTTCTCATGGTCCTAAAAAGTTCGAGGTTCACCGTCGTAGACTCATCCAAGAACATGTAATCTCCGAGACGGTAACTTGTAATCTCCTTAATATGAACGGGCTTCGCTTTCTGGGTTTGCTGAAGATAATATACGACCGCACCGGCTGCAACGATCCCCTTTTCCATCTCCTCGCATCCAAATCCGGCGAGCGACTTGACGCCCAACTGCTCCCTCACCAACGTTTCCGCCTTCCTCGGATCAAAAGCCTCCCCGCTCAGTTTTTCCAGCCGGTATGAAGACAACCCTCTCCGCAAAGGCATCTCATCGCTTTCGAGAAACAATAGCTCGGCAGGCATTATCCTTCCCAGCTCATCAAGGACTTCGTCCCAGTCCTCGATCTCCGTGACACGGAACTCCCCTGTGGACAGATCCAGGTGGGCAAGACCGTAAGGACTGTCTTTTCCACAGATAGCGGCCATGTAAAGGTTGGTCTTGCTGTCGACCTCGCCGTCTTCCAATATGGAGCCCGGCGTGACCACCCGGACCACTTCTCGCTTCACAATGCCCTTGCTCGCCTTTGGGTCCTCCACTTGCTCGCAGATGGCCACCTTCCATCCGCTCTCGATAAGTTTCGAAACGTAGGATTGGGAGGCATGATGGGGAACGCCGCACATGGGGACCTTTTTACCGTTGAAGTTTCCCCGTGACGTGAGGGTAATGCCGAGAGCCCGGGATGCAATCTCGGCGTCGTCAAAAAACATCTCATAGAAGTCACCCATGCGATAAAAGAGGATCGCATCCGGATATTCCTCTTTTATCCCCATGTACTGGCGCAGCATGGGTGTCATGTTGTTCATAGCTCTTCCTCTGGGCTTTTTTCAGGCAGGTCCGTGGTCGGTTCCTGAAGCTGCTTGGAGGGCTTGTCTGAGTCCACCATGGCCGAATCCATGAGGCGGATGGTATCCCATTTCTTGCACTGAGGGCACTGCCATTGAAGTTCGGGGGGTCTAAAGCCACAGTTGTTACACTGGAATTGCAAATAGGGCATATGGAGATGGGCGATAAGTTCCCCATATGCAGCCAGAGCGTCTTCTCTCATACCCAGTGCCAAAAGGATTTCACCCTTAAATTTGCGCGCCTCCCAGAATGCGGGATCGAGTTCCAGAGCATTATCCAACTCTCTCAAAGCCCCATCATAGTCTTCCTTATTGTGGAGATACCTTGCCAGGGCCAGATGCGTGAATGCGTCCGCATTGGAGTGGGCGCACTCCTTCAAGAACTCCTCCACGGGCTTGAGATCCTTCATCTTTGAATAGGCGCCCTCGAGACGGCGATAAGCCAGAAAGGTAAATTGCGGTGCCACACGCACCACCTTTTTCCATGCCGCAATGGCTTTTTTGTAGTCCTGTCTGGCGAAATAAAGATCCCCGAGATGGAGGTGGGCGTCTACACAGGCTTCATGGATGGAGATGGCCTTTTGAAAACATGACTTTGCCTTGGAAAACTCCCCATTTTCTTGGTACATTTTTCCCATTTCCGTCTGGTAGTGGGCCAGAACGGGTCCATGGTCTCCTTTATCTAGCCGGGCGATCTTCTGGCGCGTGGCAAAAGCATTCTGCCAGTCCTTCATTTCCTCATGAATTCTTTCCACCGCATCCAGTGCTTCCCGGTTGGCAGGCTCTTTTTGAAGCACCTTGGTCAAAGCGTCGAGGGCACGATTCAGAAAGCCGCCTTTCCGATAGTCCAATCCCAGATCAAAGAGGGCCCTGATTTTGATCTGCTCGTCAATGTTGGGCCTCAAAATGATGCTCTGACGAATCCGCATGGCCCTGTCAATGTCCCCTTTGGAACGATAGAGGTTACCAAGGGCCACATAAGTTTCTATGGTGTCGGAGTTAATCTGAACGGATTTTGTGAATTCCTCGATGGCGTGATCGTGGTCATTGGAGAGGATGTACTGGATGCCCTTAAAGAAGGCTTTGTCTCCCTGTTTGGCAAGCGCCTCGGCTTTTCTCTCTTTACGGGCCTTGACCACCCGGCCCACCAAGAGACCAAGGATGAAACCAACAACAACGGTAAATAGAAGCTTCTGGTTTGCGGGATCCAAAAACCATTGCCAGAACTGCCCCATGAGGTCTCTCCCCTGCTAAGATTCGGTCCCAGAACTTAGTTCACCACAGAGGCTCCGAGGGCACAGAGAGAAGCTTTTGCCCTAGGACCCTGATCGCCTTCCGCGTCGCCATAAGCGGGTAAATCACGCCAAAGGCGGGTGACTCAGTGGTGAATATGTGCATGTATTTACAAGACCTTATACTAAGCTCTGTCCATCTCTGTGGCGCTCACGTCTTCCGAGGTTATGGGGAGATTTCTAAGCGAGCTCAGCTCCTGGTCCTTGATCTGCAACTCTTTCGTGAGCGTTTTGATTTGCCTTTTGAGACGGAAGCGCTCAATCATGCCGTAAATGCCGGTGGTCAAAACCCCGAGAAGGAAAGTGATGATCGCCACCTGATACAGGTTTACTTTGCCGGTTATCATCTCTGGAGAAAACACGGGATTCAACCTGAACTGGACCGCTGTAGACATGGCCTGGTGATTCTGCACCACCAAAACGATTACCAACAATGAGACGACAATGACAAGGATCACCTTCAGATGTGTCATTTCGAACCTCCACGGGATTCCTTTTCCTTGTTGAAAAGAGGTTGTATTTTCTTGTAGGTTTCCTCGATGTGCTCCGGTATCACCCTAACATCCTCGAGAACGGTCATGAAGTTCGTATCTCCCCCCCATCGTGGCACAATGTGAAAGTGCATGTGCTCCTCCATGCCGGCGCCTGCAACGCGACCGAGATTGAGGCCCACGTTGAATCCCTCCGGTTGCATCACTACCCTCAAAACGTGGATCGCCTTGCGAACGACGCGCAAAAGATCCATCGTTTCTTCTTCGGTGAGATCTTCCAGGCCCGGCACGTGCCGGATGGGAGCGACCAAGAGATGTCCATTGTTGTAAGGGAACCGGTTCATCATGACCATCGTTAATGATCCCACATAGAGGATGAGACGCTCTTGGTCCTTGTCACGATTTTTGCCCGGACAAAAGATGCATCCCTCTTCCTTTTGGTTTGATAGGATGTAACCCATTCTCCATGGTGCCCAGAGGTTCTTCATAGAAACAATATCGCTCCCTTTTGTTTCAGAAGTCGCTATCCCTGCTCATGACTCATCAAGGTTGATGATTTCACCTCGAATGACCTCGCCGCACTCCAAAAGCCCAATGGTATGCCCCCCGGACAGGGCATACCCTGTGGCGGTTCCGGGGTTGAAGAGAAGAACGCCCCCCGTCACATGATTGACGGCTGTATGGGAGTGTCCGTAGACAATAGCATCCACGTTGTGGAATCGATCCAGAATTCGATTTTCCAGGCCCACAGAAGAACCCCACCCGTGGATCAGGCCCACACGGTAAACGCCGACCTCAACGACCTTTTGCTCCGGAAGCGCGGCTTTGATCTCCGCCGGGTCCATGTTACCGTGGACGCCGTGAAAGTCTCTTTTGCTCAGGAATGAAACGAGCGCCGGTGAGGTAAAATCTCCGGCGTGCATAATAAGGTCTACATCCGACAGGTACTGCTCATAAATGTCCTTGAAATCTGGCGTTACGCGGTGGAGATGGGTATCGGAAAGAACGCCTATCCTGACCGTCATCCTATCGTGCTGCCCCCTAAATCCCTTACTTGACAGGAAGTATAGCAACCTGGGAGAAAAACACAAGCCATAATGTATGAAATCCTTTGACTGACAAGCCATTCTCTTGTATTTGAGTTATGAAAAATTTCAAGGGGAAAGCGTACTTTTTGGAATCTGTCGTTCCGGGGCTCATCCCGCTTTTTTACTATAGAATGACAGCGTTAACGCATTGCGATACAGTCTCAACGCTGGGTTGTCCCATGCGCAGCCTTGATGTGGACAGGACAACGCCCTATCTCAACGCGCTGGAGGTAAGTTGCTGCCATGCCAATCTACGAATTTTATTGCCGAAATTGCCACATGATTTTTAATTTCTACTCTTCTTCCGTTAATACCGAAAAAAGGCCCACCTGTCCGAAATGTCGCAGAAGAAAATTGGAGCGCCAGATGTCCATCTTTACCACCTCGAAGGGTAGAGGAGAGGGGGGGGAGGACATGCCCCTGCCCGATCTGGACGAGACCAAGATGGAACAGGCCATGAATGTTCTTTCAAGGGAAGCGGAACACCTGGACGAAAACGATCCGAAACAGGCAGCCAATCTGATGCGTAAGCTCACCGACATGACCGGCCTGAATCTCGGTCCCGGTATGGAGGAGGCTCTGAGAAGGATGGAAGCCGGGGAAGATCCCGAGCAGATTGAGGAGGAAATGGGGGATCTGCTGGAAGATGAAGACCCATTTAGCCTTGGTGGGAGCGGGAAGACGTCGAAATCCCGAAAAAAGAGACCCCCTGCAAAAGATGATACGCTCTACGAACTGTGACGCAGGCGTAGAAACCGAGTCTGGAATAGAACTCGACTGTATGGGAGTCGTGCTCGTGCACGTAATCGTAATCGACCTCGCAAGGAATTCAAGGGTGTGGGACTTTTCGAGTACGATTACGAGCACCGCTGCGCTGAGTCCTACGATTCATAAATTCGCAAACGAATTCATCCCCTCAGGACTCAGTGCTGAGTGAGCGAATTGCTCTTATAGTCATAGGAAAATATGTGACCGTATTTGCGAATCGAAGCACTGAGCACGAGCACGATTGCGGGACCCGCCACACGGACCGGTACGGGCCGGGGAACGCGAGAGGCTTTTTCCATCCCCGGAGGAGACACTAAAGCGCAACCAACTCAACATCCCCCCAGGTCGCCAATTGATCCCCTACGATCGCCAGCACACCCAAAATGCCGTCTATTCCTTTTGCCAACGTATCTAAATGCTTGAGTTCCTTCTTGCCACGAACCCTGTTGCACAGCGCTGTGGCTGCACCGTCCGCCAACGTGGCGGATGGAGACAGGACACAGACCACATTCGCCCCTCCCATACTCAAAGAGTGGCCGACCGTGGCCGACGAGGAGCAAACCCCCAGAGGCATCATTCTTTTAGGAATAACCACCCCTATCCTTTCACTCAAAGAGGACTGCCCGGCGAAAACCGAAACGGTAACCCTTCGCCCTGCTTTTAGAAAAATATCGCCGCCATTCTCAACAATGACTTGATGGGTCCAGCTAAGAAGACCAAGCCCCACGTGCTGGGCTACGGCCCCGGCAACAGAGGCCATCGGTCCAACGCCGAGATGCCTTGTATGAGAAATCATATCTTTCACAATCGGCGGGGCATAGGGATCCGTGGGGTACGGTTGGAGGGTGGTCAAAAAGGAGGGATGGGCCGTAATGTAATGCTCGAGGTGCTGCCTGCAATCAAGAGCCAAGGCTCTTGCCTCTTCTTCAAGAGATTGCTCTGCACTGATCCACAGATCCGTCTCTTTCACCGCCACATGAAAGGACAAAAGATCCGGGGACCGCACCCGCTTTCTGTAGTGTCGCTCGGTGTACTCCGCCATAATGCACAGAAAGGGGCGGCACAAACACGCCGCCCCATAAAGGCTCATCTTCACCGTCACCCATCATTCCGGTGCTCCAATTCTTCAATAATCCAGCACTCCGGTACTCCAATATTCCAATTCTTCAATCCTCTCTACCCGTCTAAATCCACGTCGGTTTTGCACCGATTGCAGCGTTTGGCGCCTCTAAAGAGCGAATGCCCGCAGTTCGGGCAATTGTAGCGGGCTTCCTCATCGCGAACCCACTTTTCGGTTCCCACCTGCCGCCAGTAAGGAATGGCCCTCAAAATCACTGTTTTTCCCACCGGAATGGGAAAATCCTCGATGAGGGAGCAGGGAAAATCATCACACTCGTGACAGCCCTTGATTTTTTTGCTCTTTGTGCAATCTTTGATGGCGCACTCCCGGCAATAAATAAAAGGCTTCTCAGACAGACAGCCGCGACAGTGGATATCTTCCGGTCTCAGGTTTTCCAATCCCGGGAGATTTCCCCTGTAAACACCCACGAGACGCTCTTTGAATTTCTGGTTGTCATCCCTTGTGGCCTGTAGGATGGCGCAAACCCCGCAATACAGACCGCACGGTGCGAGATAATCAGGATTTATGTCCATCAGTCACCTCCAGATGGAGCCCTAAGGGCAGGGCCCGTGGTCTTCCGCGTAGGCGGATAAAAGGATCGCTCCCTTTGCTGGCCGTTTAGAATACTACACACCCCTAAAAATGTCTAAAAAAACAAACAAAAGGTGATATTCATCTGGATTTGTGCTATCTATCTCTGCCGAGTCCTTTTTACACCACAAGAATACCTTCGCCCCTTGCGGCTGGGTATTACTCGCCATTCGGAATCCTTCTGGGGTTACCTACGGAACATGGAGGTCAAGCTATGGAAATTTTCAATGCCTCGGACAAAGAAGAAAAACAAATTGAAACCTTTCCTTACAAAGGCAAACCGCTGAAAGTGAAAGACGTTCGCATCCGATGGCTGAGTCAGGCCGGTCCTCCGGACGCCCCCGACTATGGGCTCCGGTTTTTTACGGTCGGGCCAGGTGGAGAAATCCCGATCCACAATCACTTCTATGTGCAAACCATGTATATGCTGACCGGAAACCTGGCCGTCTTTTCCCATGACCCGGACACGGATGAAGTCAAAGAGGAGAAGACCGTGGGCCCGAATGATTTCATCTTTGTGCCGAGCATGGAACCGCACAGCATGAAAAACATGAGCCCTACTGAAAGCGCCACCTTTTTGTGCTGCATTGCCAATCTCTATGAAGAAGAACTGGGCTGACCCCCTCCTTTCATTGCATGGAGCGCGGCGCCTAGGGCGCCCACGATTTGTGGTTCCTTGTACACGTGCATGGGCCGCCCGAGTTTCTCCTCCATGAATGCCACGACACCACCATTCTTTGCCACCCCGCCACTCATGGTCACCTCCCCGTGAACCCCCACGGCTCTGACCATGCTCCATACACGATTCACAATAGCCCGGTGTATGCCTCGAATGATCTCCTCCCTGGGATGGTTCTGAGCGACCAGGGAGACCACTTCGCTTTCCGCAAATACCGTGCACACGCTGCTGATGCGAACTTCTCCCCTTCCTGACAGCGAAAGCGATCCCATCTCGCCCAAAGGAACCCGAAGCTTGGCAGCCATGACCTCCAGAAATCGTCCCGTGCCCGCTGCACACTTGTCGTTCATTGTGAAATCGAGCACTTTGCCGCCCGGCCCCACGCGGATGACTTTAGAGTCCTGGCCGCCAATGTCTATGACCGTGCCTGTATCCGGATAAAGCGTGAACGCGCCCAGGCTGTGGCAGGAGATTTCAGTGACCTTCTTGTCTGCAAAAGGAACGGAAACACGACCGTAGCCTGTGGCCACCATGCCTTTGATTTGGTCCCGTGAGACACCCGCTTCCTCCAGGGCCTTCTCTAACGCCTTTTCAGCCGCTTCTGTGCTGTTGGCTCCGGTCTCGAGGATACTGAAAGCCACCATCACCCCTGCACCGTCCACAACGACCGCCTCTGTGCTCAGGGAACCCACGTCTATGCCGGCAAAGCAATCCATATCATTGGTCATTGGTCACTGGTCATTTGTCAATCGTCCATCGACAATCGTCAATCCCTAGCCTGCCAATGCTTCGAAGAAAGCATCCAGCCTCGTCCTCGCCTGTTCTTCCGAATAGGCCCTGGAGTCGGTAATATCCGCTTCAATGATGACCGAGGGTACGCCGAGACGGTCCATGAGGATCCGTTTCAGGTCGTATTGGCCTACCGAGTAAGGCTTACAGCTTCTGGCGGAGTGAATCACCAGCCCGTCCACCTGATAAGCCTTGATAAGACATTCCATGAGTTTCAGGCGGTGGTTGAGGTTGTTGTTCAGAATCACAAGACTGTACGTCTTTGCCATGGATTCAAAGGGGTGTTCCTCATCCATATAGGGCGTGGTCTGAGCCCACGCGTCCGTATAGGTGGCGGTCACGAAGTTCATGCCGTGCTCCGCGAAAAGGTTTGAAAAATCCCGCATCTTATACCAAACGGCAATATTGTCCCACATCAACCGCTTGCGTTCCTCTTTGATCGCCCCAATCCCCCGGTCCGCCCGCTCCTTGAGCTCGTCCAGCAGCACGCGATAGTAGTCGAGGGCCACAGGCAATCCCCTCAAAGAAACGATCGGCGCCATGTGGGCAAAGGCATCGAAAATCGTCATTGGCGCAGGGTGCGCCTTCATCGTAGCAAGAACCTCTCCCCAAAGAAAAGATGAGTCCTTTGCAAGACGGATAATCTCCTGAAACCGTTCTTCAACAAAACGTTTCCCGGAGATCCGCTCCAGTTCGGGAATCATCTCCTCGAACTGACGGACCATGTAGGAGATGTCGATCGCCTTGATCTCTTCGAAGTTGTAAGGGGTGTCGAAAAGAATGAGAGGAATGTTCCAGATATGGGACAGGGCCTTATACCAGTACACCACCGTCTGGCAGATATTGTTGGAAGCGAAGAGAAGGTCGGGCTTGGGAAGCCTACCCACAGGTGTCTGTCCCGAAAAGCAAACGCCCAAATCAATGCGAGCGTAGGAGCACAAATCCTGGTGATAACCGCGCTCTTCAGCAACGGCGCAAAGCTCTGGAGCCACCTTTTGCGCCCCGCACAAGGCACCATGGTTCTCGGGGTAGACGGTGTAAAAGTCAAAAGGCCTCAGGATTTCCACAGGCGCGCCGCTGGTCACCCAGGCCACCGGCTTGGCTCCTTCGGCATACCTAGAAAGAAAATAGTGCCGGGTCATAATCTCCCTGAGCCTGCCGTTGGATCTAAGAGGAGGACCGAAATAAGGGCTAGGTTCCCTGCGGCGCTTCTTCTTTTTCACCTTGGACAAACCCATAAGCGCCGGTGCACCCACATCTTTCATCAGATAGTAACGAGCAAGTCTGGGTAAGGACATGTTCCCTCACTCTGGGGCATACGTATTATGTCATCATTTCGACGAAGGCTTCCACCCTGGTCCGCATCTGCCCACTCATGCCCTGATTCAACTCCGTGTCCATGACCAGGGTAGCCAGGCCGCGGGCCTTCAACGCGTCCACAAGCTGGGGCACATCAAAAAGTTCCGGTTCGCAGAACTTGACCATGGTAAAGATGACGCCTTTGGCCCCACTGCGGTTCGCTTTCTCCAGAACATAACCCACACGCTCCTCTAAGGGCGAGTCTTTTGTTGTACATGGAGGCATGGCAAAATAGGCTTCAGCAAGGGACTCATAAGGGTCGGAAGCGTTCCCGTAAGACACGAGCAATCTTCGGCTGCACGCCAGCAAATCGTCTTCCGCAACCCGCACGCCCAGTTGATCTAGGAGGCTAAGGATCTCCGTCGGATTGGGCAGAACGCCGCTCAGAATAACGGCAGGTCCTTCCTCTGCCCTGCCCCTTGATGCGGCCAGGAATGCCTCAAGCAAGGGAATAAAGTCCTCGGGATGGAGATATTCTCCCTGTCGGATGACACTGTAAAACTCGGCGTTGGACGCTTGCAGTTTGCTCTCCGATCTCATCGTGTAAAGTTCCCTGACGATGGAGGCGATCTGTTGACCTTGGTTCACGCATCGTTTCAATTCTGATAGGTCCAGTGGCCCAAGTTGCTCCCCCAGCCTTTCAGCCAAGTTCTTCAATTCCTGAACGTAGTAAATCCGGCTTGATTCTCGGTACGGCGCTTTGGGGTGATAGAAGAAATAACAACGCTTTTCCAAACCCAAATAGTCATATACGATTGAAGCGAGGTTCTGAATGGAGTCGCACGTGTGGGGGAACAGGAAGCCGTCCAGGATATCACCATGGCCCTGCAGAACCAGCTCCAACCCCAGTCTTACCACGGAGCAGATATAGGGCTGGAGGTGCGCATTGGCGTGGCTCACTTCGATTGGGGGATCCCAAATCTCCACAGGAAGGGCATTCATGGCCCAAAGGATCTCCTTCGGGTACTGGGCCGGAAACACACCGAAAAGGTGCCGCCCGTGTAATGCCTTCTGCTCCTGAAGATATACCTTGCGGGGCCGGGGGGGAAATCGGCTCATGAACAACGCTCCCAAATGGTCTGACTCAATGCAACGGGGGGAGTATAGGTTTTGGGCTTTCAGCTGTCAAGGCAGCATTCCGACGTAGCGTAAGCATTGGTCATTGGTCACTGGTCACTGGTCATTTGTCATTAGCCTTGATCATTGCGGAACATCACAAAATCTGTGTCAAGCTTTCATAAATGAATTCGAACTCCTCATTTTAGCTTCTTAACTTTAGGCACTTCTTTTCCCTCAATCCCCAAATTCCTCAATTCCCCAATCCTGTCTTATTTCGTGTTTTCCAATTTTTTCGCCTGCCCTGAGCACAGTCGAAGGGTGCTTTCGTGATTGTCTTTTCTCTTCCCTTTTCCCATAACAGATCACGCAAACCAGAGGCTCTCACCGTGCGCCTTGAGATGGCTTGTTCCAAAACGGCCTGACGTCCCCAGATCTCGACGCTCTCCTTTGCTCTTGTAATCCCGGTATAGACAAGCTCTCTGGTCAACACAGGAGAGTCCCTGTCTGGAAGGACCAAGAGCACGCGGTCAAACTCCGAGCCCTGGCTCTTGTGCACCGTCATGGCATAAACCGTTTCATGTTCAGGCAACCTGTAGGGGTTGAACTTCCGTATAGTCCCATCCGCGGCCTGGAAAAAAGCCTTGAGCCCGTTTCCCGCCGAAGGCTCTTCCAAAATGACACCAATGTCGCCGTTATACAATCTCAGATGATAGTCATTGCGGGTAACCATGATGGGCTGACCCTTGTACCATCGCCGGTCTGGTTTTATCAGCTTTTCCTCTCGAAGGATTTTTTCGATCAAACTGTTTACAGAGGTCGAGCCGAAGGGCCCCTCCCTGAGCGCGCAGAGAATCCGAAAGCGATCAAAACGCCGAAAAATTTCACGAGGATCTTTGGCCAGTAGCCCTTTTTTGTATTCTGCCAGAATCCGCCTCCTTAATGCCCCCTGGAGCATCTCGGGTCTTGGTAGGGCATGCCATCTCATGTCCTTGTAGCGACCCTCTTTCAGCCAGGTATCCACGAAATGGGCATCTCCTGCATTGACAGCATGACTGGTGGCGGCAATCCCGCTTTCAGGGCCGAAGCGGTAATTCCTGCTCAGTTGGACAATACAGTCTTTGATCGCGGGTCCGACCTCTTTGTCCGGACAGATTTTGTAACCTGTCGCCTGTGCCACTTTTTCGCAAAAGCGGCTCGAAAAACTGTTGAGACCACCGGCACCACAGATGTCACCTAGCACCGCCCCAGCCTGTACAGAAGCGAGTTGGTCTCTATCACCCAAGAGCATGAGTCTTCCCTCAATGGGGAGGGCCTGCACCAGTTTGGACATGAGTGCCAGGTCAACCATAGAAGCCTCGTCAACAACCAAAACATCCAAGGGAAGTTTGTTTCTGGCGTTGTGCCGAAAATAAGGAGAATCAGGAATGCTTCCCAGGAGGCGATGGATGGTGGAAGCCTCCTCCGGAATAGCGGATTTAATGTGTTCCGGGAAATCCAGAGTCGCCTTGGCATCCTTGATCGCTTGTTGAAGCCTTGAAGCCCCCTTACCGGTAGGAGAAACAAGGGCAATGCGCAACCGGTTCGGACTGTTCTGTTCTAAGAGCAAGGCCATGATCTTCGCCACCGTTGTGGTTTTCCCCGTGCCCGGACCACCTGAGATTACGGTGAATTTCTTGTACACCGCGGCACAGGCCGCCACCTTCTGCCAATCCACGTCGTTTCCGCTATCTGAAGGGAAGGCTTTGCCCAAGCCTTCCTTCAGCAACGGCATATTGACCGGGCCATCTTTTACCCCGACCCGAGACCGAATCAGGTAAGCCAGCCTTTCCTGGTAGTCCCAGTATCGGAAGAGATAAAGCCTGCATTTGTCGTCAAGCACCAAGGGTTTGTATTCACCGGGTCTGCCCACAGCCTTGCTTTGAAGAAGTTCTTTCTTCCACCCATTGAGTTTAGGACAGACAAATGACCCTAAGACCTCTCCCCCTTCAATCACCCTTTCTCCGGCCGTGAAAGCGAGGTCGAGACAAATGTGTCCTTCCGTTGTGCTACGACTCACGAGCGCTGCTGCGAGCCACAGGGAGGGCGAGGGTGTGCCGGAGACCTTTTCCATGAAGTCGGCAAAATGGAGTTCAAGAGCCGAAAACACCCCGGTCTTATACAAAAGGTCATTAGTCATTTGTCTTTTGACATTCGTCATTTGTGATTGGTGAATCGACAATCGTCAATCCCTGATCTTTTTTTTAACATCAAGCAATAAGGAACCCAGTTCATCAATCAATTCCTTTGACGGCTTATCCCTGTAAACGCCGCACTGCGAGCCTTCTTCCGGATCCACGCCGCGAAGGAAGATGTAGTAAACCCCACCGAAATGCCTCTCATAGTCATAGCCATGCTGTTTCACTTTCAAGTACTGGTGCAAGGCCAGGGTGTACAGGTGATACTGGAGCGTGTAGAAGGACCCGGCCATGGCTGCTGCCATTCCCTGCTCGTCATAATCTTGCACCCTGCTTCCCAGGAAATTGGATTTCCAGTCCACGAGATAAAAGCGCCCCTCGAATCGGAAAACCAGATCCATGAATCCCTTCATGTATCCACGCACTGGAGCGAAGCTTAGACGCCCGATTTGTTCCGGAGCTCCTACGAGGCCTTCCGGGCGACCAGACTTTGCCCATGTCTTTTCCAAATCAGCGGGCGTTACCAACCTCAGGGGAAAATAGAATTCCAGCTCGTTGAGGCGATCACAATTGGGAATGCGGGAGAGAAAAAAATCATTTCGGCCCGGCTCAAGGGGAACGGAGAGCACCTTGCGCACCACGTCCATAATGGTTTCCACCCAGATGGACTCGAAACCATATCGCCGCAATTTTTCCTGCACCAGCAGGCTTAGTGATTCCTTATCCTCAGCAGCGAAATCCATGTGCTCCAGCAGATCATGGAGAAACGTGCCCGCATTCGTTCCCTTTGGGAAAGCAAAAATCCCTGAAAGGGCTTCTTCCGTTTCGCCGTCTTCAAGAACCTCTTGCTTCTCCCCATTGGGTGAGACAACACCATCCCGATCTGCCAGCTCTTCACCGTGTCGTTGCCGGGCAATGAGGGATGAAAAACTCGATATTTTCCACTCGTGGCCTATATTCCCCGAAAAGTGCCGACAGGAAAGGGAAGCCGTATCGCCAGCAGGTGCAACATACGGCACCCCAAGCTCCATGGGCATCTCATGAAGATCCAGAGATCCCTTAGCGGCTTTGACCACCTTTTCCACACCGGCCAGGACACCTTCATCACTGAGATTTCTGAAGATCTCTCCTGTGGCCCCCACGATGTCCTCGCCTTGCGCCGATACAGATGGGTGAAGGAGATAGGCAGGTGCAGATGTTTCAGCTTCATTAAATCGACCCCACACCAGATAGACCCGGCACCTGGCCCGAGTCAGGGCCACGTAGAGAAGCCGCACGTTCTCCGCCAATTGCTCTTTTTCTGCCAACAGACGATTTTCATTTATTTCTTCAGAGCCCAAATCCAGGCTGAGCATCATGCCGTCCCCTTCTCTGTGGAACGTAAAAGGTTCTTTGGAATTCTTCAGTCTGGAGCCGTCCCATGAAAAAGGGCAGAACACCACGGGGTACTCCAGGCCTTTGCTCTTGTGGATGGTCACAAGTTTGACCGCCCTCTCATCGCTTTCCAATCGGAGTTGATATTCCTCCGGTTGTGGCCTCTCCGGTCCCCTCTGTTCTGAAAGCCACTTGATCAGCCCCGTCATGCTGAGTTTTCTTTCCACACACGCCCGGTGGAGAACCTCCATGAGATGAAGCACGTTTGTGTTGCGTCTCTCCCCTTCAGTCAAGCGGATCAGCCGTGCCAGGACTTTCTCCTCGGCAAGGAAGGTACGGAACATGCGTATAAAACCCCGATCTTGCCAGAGCTCGTGATACCTCCTGAACATCATGAGCCGCTCTTCTAACCCTGCTTCATCATTCACTAAAGCTTCCAGCCCTTCTCCCGTCATGCCCATCATATCTGTAGCCAAAGCCGATCTCAGAAGCCTTTCGTTGTTCGGTGCAACAATAGCACCCAGAACCCTCTCGGTCTCCATGGCTTCCCGAGAATCAAAAAGGTTCCCGGTGCTGAAGAGAACACTCGGGATGCCAAGGGCTGAAAGCGCTTTTTGAATGAGTTTGGCGTCAGCATTCCGCCTCACCAGAACAGCCACATCCTCCGCCCTCAAAGGTCTCTGTCCGATAAAGGCCCTCTCCTCCTCACCCAGGTTTAACAGCTTGGATATTTCTCCAGCCACCGCTTTGGGAATCACCTCTCTTGCAAGCCCCTTTGTAATGGGTCGGCCCGGTTCCACCCAATTTCGGGCATCCAAGAACCAAATCTTAAACGGGGGCTCGAATCGACCCTTTATGTTCAATTTCTCAGCATCTTTATCTTTCGCAGTCTTTGTGGGCTGGAAGGGGATCTCATCGTAAACAAAGGGATGAGCTCTGTTGGAGAAGAGCGCATTGACCGCATCAATGAGTTGGGGCTCGGAACGCCAGTTCTCACCCAGGCTGTATCTTGTCTCCACATCTCTTCGAGCTTCCATATAGGCAAAAATATCGGCTCCTCGAAAACCGTATATCGCCTGTTTTGGGTCGCCGATGAAGAAGAGAATACCTTTTTCATAGTCAAACACATGCCTAAGAATGGCATACTGCACAGGGTCTGTATCCTGAAATTCGTCGATCAAGGCCGCCTTGAAGGTCATTCTCATGGCCTTTGTCAACCTTTCTGCGCCCGGACCGAACAAGGCTTCCTGAAGCCTCAGCAGCAGGTCATCAAAGGTCAGAATGTTTCTCTCCCTTTTTGTTCTGGCAAGTGTTTCCCGAAGCTCATGGAAGAAGGCCCCTTTCAGGCCAAGCAACCGCCGGGCAAACACGGCTTCCAACTTGCCCTGTCTTTGCTTCAGTTTTTCACAGAGATCGAAAAAGGGGTGCCCTGGCGGGGCCCAGCCTTTCTTAACCGATCCAGCCAACTCTCCGCTCGTGAATTTATCGAAACCCCCGAACAAGAATGGGTTACGGCCGTCTGAAGCCAGGAAGTCGTTCATGCCTTTGACCCAGCCCGGGATCTTCCCTCGTCCGTACTGGGTTCTGTTAAGTCCTTCGTGCTTGGTAAGAATGTCCTCAATCTCATCTCTCACTGAGGGCCAGGCTTCCTGAACCTGCCCGAAGGAGTCCATGAACAGCTTTTCCTCTGCAGAGGTATCAGCCTTTTCAACTTGCGGTGTAATTTGAAGGTATGGTTGAGCGATTCGATTAGCCAGGAGATCATATAGGGTATCGGGCGTCAGATTGTTCTGAATGGCGTAATTCACAAAAAGAGGGGAAGCTGAAAGTAGATGCCTCCGCCAGAAGTCATCGATGGCATCCCTCTTCAGAATCTCTTCATCTGTAACCAACTCGGTATCAAAAAGGCTGCCGCTTTCGAAGGCATTCTCATAGAGCATGCGCCGACAAAAGCCATGTATGGTATGTATGGCAGCCTCATCAAAGTCTCGGAGAGCGTCTCCCAGCGCACTCAGCGCGCCCGCAGGATCCTGATTCTGCCTAATCAACCCATCCACTAACGCATTCTCCCCCCTCCCTGAAGAGAAGGCCTCTATGGCTTCCCGCAATGTCCCTCGGATTCTTTCTCTCAGTTCTTCTGTCGCAGCCTCAGTAAAGGTGACGACCAAGATTTCCTGCACCGTGAGGCGCATTTCCAGAAGAAGTCTCAGGAACAAGGCCGTGATGGTATAGGTCTTTCCTGTGCCCGCACTCGCTTCTATCAGGTTCGTTCCCTTAAGAGGGCTTCTCAAAATATCGAATGGTGTCACTTTCTTCTCTCCTGGTATCTCCCGTCATCGCAATTTTTGAAGGTGCTCAAGTAAGGGCCCGAAGATCTCTTCGGCCATGCTCTGAAACCCTTCATCGAGGGCATCCCTTTCCCCGAAACAGAGTTGATAGTAGGGGTCCTTCACCTCCCCTCGCCTTTGATCACTCCCTTCCCAGACCTCTCCAGCCCTCCGCAGAGCAAGGGACACGGACCTCTCCTTTGTGAGCCGCTCGGAGGCATAAGTCCACGAAGATTCCGGAAAAAGGGAAAGCGGCTTCTTCAACCCCTCCCGGTAGTAGAATAAGAGCCTGTCGAGAATTTCTTTCCCGTCCTCTACCGGCTCATATTCCCAGGCCACCCATTGCCGCCCCTGACCTCTTTTGGGCTCAAGCGCTGCAAGCACGGTGGCTCGTGGACAACCTTCTACCCCAAGCGCATTCAGTACAACATGGCAGATCCATGTTCTAAGAAGGTCTTTCGCCCGGCATCGTGCATACCGATAGTGGATCAACCGCTCCCGATAAAGGGAATCCATGCGGCCTGTTAGCCGAAACCCCGATGCGTGCAGATCCAACTCGAGCGGCTCCAATAAGCCGGCCGCCATATAGGGGGAAAGTCTTGCTGCGAAACTTTCGATGCCGTGCCTGAGGCTGTCGTAAAGGCACTCCCCTACCGTGCCGTGTGGCAGGGAACCTGCGGCTCTTGTGACGACCAGGAAGTCCTTGAGATCCTTACCCTCGAGCCGCCTCTCCAGCAATCTCTCCTCGAGGTGATACCGATCCAATCCTTTGATATCAAAAGGTTCTCTTTCTTCTGGAATCGAGACCCCTTCTTCGAGATAAATCCCCAGACGCTTGTTGAGGAGAAAACCTGCCGGATTTGAGAAGAAGCGACACAACGCCTCAAGATCAATGGTCTGCCACGTCTCATCCGGCTCGGAAAGCCCTCCGGATATGAAGGCCCTGATGGTCCCAGGTCTCTCCAAAAGGCCCTCAGCAATGTCTAATTTCTCCTCAGAATAACTGAGGAGCCTTTCATGGTTCCTGAAATACTCAGGACTGAACCCTTGAAGCCGATGTTTTGTCACCAGATGATCATGAACGCTTTTTCCAGGAATCTCGAAGGACTGTTCTATGCAGTCCATGAGCTCGCTCACCAGAACAGAGGCCGGAACAGCGCTGTTGTCCATAATATTCTGACCCACATAGCTGATATAAAGCTGTTCTCTGGTTGACAGTATCGCTTCCAAAAAAAGATACCTATCATCGTTTCGCCTGGAACGGTCACCCGGCCTTGGATGCCTTGCTATGAGATCAAAGCTGAGTGGCTTAGATTGTCTCGGATAAGCATGGCCGTTCATCCCCACCAGACAGATCACTTTGAAAGGGATGCTTCGCATGGGCAACATGGCACAGCAGGTGACCCCGCCTGTCATAAAACCGAACCCAAAGCCCCGTTTGCTCAGGGCATGGGCCAGGTGACTCTTGATGATTTCAAGATTGACCACATCATCAAAAGAGGCTAAATCCTGCATTGCCTCGAGGTCATGGAGGGTCCGGCGAATGGCCTGCACTTCCCTCTCTGAGTCATCATCAGCCATGAAAAAACTGTCTAGGAGCGTCATGAGGGTCTTGCACCAACCTCCCAAACTCCGAGGTTCAGCAAGGTCTTGAACATGGGCGAAGAGATCTTCGGCAAATTGCACAAGATCACCCAAGACACGGCTGTCTTCACCCTCAACGTGGTCATAAGGAAGCAAGGGGCCGAACATTTTTTCATCTTCACCGGGCATGGCATAGCCCATCAAAAGCCTTGCCAAGCCGGCTCTCCACGTATTCTCCGAGAAGGGAGGCAGTCCCATTTGACCGCGGTTTTCCCCGTCAATTCCCCATCTTATGCGCGTCTCTCTCACCCACTTTCGCACGCGCTCCAAGTTCTCCGCAGTGAAACCGTATCGCCTCCGGACAGCCTCCGATTCTAGAACGGCCATCACTTCCGAGGCACCGTACCGGCTTTTGTGAAGATTGAGAATGGAGAAAAAGGTCTCCGCAATGCCGCTCTCCTGCCTAATGCTCTGGTCTGCAATGCTGAAGGGGATTCTCCGCCTGTCTTCAGGCGGAAGGTCAAAGACAGCCTGGATATAGGGGGCGTAAGCTTCAATATCCGGGGTCATCACCAGGACATCCTTCGGCATGAGATCGGGCAGCACTTCGAACATGTGGAGCAGTTGATCATGAAGAACTTCGATCTCGCGCATCGGGCTGTGGCAGGAATGGATTTGGATTGAATGATCATCCGGAGAAAGCCCTTTCTTTCCAATGTTCCCACCGAACCTGTCTCGGAGATTGAGAATGTCCGATTGGATGCAAGAAAGAAGATCACCGTCGCCCGGAGCTTCGAAAACGGGAAATTCTTCCCAACTGAATTCGTTGATGAGATCGAAAAAATCCCTTCCCAGTGTTCCCATGGACGCCAAGAGGCTGTTTCCTTTTTCGACGTGAAGGGCATCAGAGACCGGCCGGCCATCTCTGGCCACCCTTTTGTGGATCTCCCAGGAGGAAAGAATATCGCCCCAGTACTCTTTGCAAGGATTCATCAGGAACAGGTTGACCTCGGAATAGCCTGACAGGGCGACCAAAACCTCCACATGAAATCGCGGCAGTGCCGATATGCCGAAAACCGAAACCCGGTCAGGGAGTTCTTTTTCGCCTATAGCACCCGATTCCATTACATTGAAAAAGGATCGGGCGAGATTTGCACGGTGGTTTGCCTCGCCTTCTATGATCAGTTCTCTCCATAAATGGGCCTGCCAGTGATCATCCGCTTCACTTTCCCATCGAAAGATCATCCCCGGCCGGAACAGCAGGTACTGATCGAAGGTATCTCCAATCCGTTCAGAGAGCTGAAAGAGCTCCAGCCCCTGTTTTGCTCCCCCCAAATAGAGAGCCAAGTCTTCAAATCCCGGCTTTTTCACGAGAAAGGGAAGGATCTTCATGATCCGCCACGTCATAACGTCAGGGTCGAAAACGGATTTTTCAGGAATGTTCTTCAGAACTTTTCTGAAAATGTCATGAACAAAAACGTTGGGAAAAGGAAAACGGCAATTTGCGCAAATGCCGTGTTGGGTGGCAAGTTGCATGGACAACCAACGTTCCATGCCTTGACTTTGCACAATGATGATCTCGGGATCGAAGGGGGACGCCAGAGGCTCTCTTAGCACTTCGGCCAGTGCCTCCGCCATAATTTCCAGTCGGTTGCTGGTAAAGAGTCTCAGAGCGCCCATAGACCAATCCTCAGCCGAATCCCAACAACTGGGGTTTTTGAAAAGAGACCCCCATGGCCAACACGATCACCGAGCTGCTTGATAAGGGTAAAATGCTACGCCGAATCCAACTTCATATTAATAGGGGGGCCCCTTTTTTTGTAGGCGTAAAAACGAATTTTCTAGTGAAAAGGACCCTGTCTGAGCAACAGTATGGAAGCCACGGTCAGGAAGATGCCTAGGCTTCTCAAAAAAGTCATACGCTCTTTGTATACGAGACCGGACAGAATGACCGCAATCACAAAATGCATACCCACCATGGAGATGATGATGGAAAGGGGCCCTGCAGAAAGGGCTTTCAAGAAGGCGTAGAAGCCGGCAAAATTGATGAGACCCATAAGAAACCCAATGATCAAGGCTTCTCTGTGGCTCTTCTGGGTACCAACCGACTCCCTTCTTGCGGTGAGGCCCAGGGAAAAGCATGCACCCATAAAATAGGATAGGGCCATGAAGGCAAGTTTATTTACATAAAGGGCTGCCAGTTTGCTGGATATAGACGCCACAGAGCCCGACAGCACAGAGATGGAAACAAGCGTCAAGCCCCGTCTCAGATTCCCGTATCCTCCCTTTTTCTCATCCATCTCTCTTGTGAGAACAATGATAACCATAATGGCGAGTGCAATTCCTACCACTTGGTAGAGAGAAATTCGATCGCCAAAATAAAATATGGAAAAGAGCACCACAATGACCATATTGAGTCTTATGACTGGATAGACCACACTGGCGGGGATGTGTTTCAGCGCTTCGATGTGGGTGATAGTGCCGACCAGAAAAGAACCGCTATTCAAGGCTGCAGTCAGCAAGAGCATCCTCACTTCGGCGACAGACTCCTCTAGGAGGAGAAAAAACAGGGCACTCAACACAGTAACCGTTGTCATGAATGAAAAAGTAGTCCAGGCTGTGGGGCACTTTCTCTCTGCAGAAACCTTGTAGAGGAATCTCTGCGTCCCCATAAGAATCAGTGCAGCAATGCTGTAGAGGTACCAGTTCGTCATGACCTTTTGCCTGAAACCCCAAAAAAAACCCCCTCTGGACACGGGGTGCCCACTGGGGGTTACAATCAGATCTTTCTAAGCAAGAACTAGCCTACCGCATCCTTGAGCGCCTTGCCAGGTATGAACTTGGGCACACTCTTTGCTTTAATCTTGATTTCTTCACCGGTTTGTGGATTTCTTCCTTTTCGGGCTTTTCTCCTGCTCACCTTAAAAGTCCCGAAACCTACCAGAGTAACGGTGCCTTTCTTCTTCAATGCCTTCGTAATCGTTGAAAAAACGCAATCCACTGCCTCCTGCGCCTCTCTCTTGGTATTCACGACCTTCGCCACTTCATTGACTAAATCACCCTTGTTCATACTCTTTCCTCCTTTCTATTAAATGGTGAACGGTTGACTTGCAGCGCGTGCACAGTTTATATAACTTTTTGAGGATTTCAACTCAAAAGTGACCAAAGACGCTCCGGAACGTCAAAAAAAATCGCGACAGGCCTCAGCGTTCCTCCGCATCATGATCTCTAAGGAACTTCTCCAACAACCTATAGGGCTGAGCACCGACCAAAAAGTGTCCGTTCATGAGAAAAGTCGGTACTGCGCTCACGCCCAGCGTATACGACCGCAACCAGTCGCGATCCACCGAGTCCCTGAAGGCCCTCGTTTCCAAAATCTCCTGCGCCTCATCGCCGGGAAGTGTGGCCGACACGGCCACACCCCCGAGTAACGATATCTGTCCGATATTCTTACCCGCTGCAAAATAGGCCCGAAAAACAGCCATGTGAAAGGCTTTCCCCTTATGAAAGAGTCTCTGCTTCCCTTTTCCGGGCCGCCTTGATCTCTTTGATGTATGCTCTGACAATGGGGCTCATCTCAGGGGGATGCCAGTCCGTCTCTTTGGGTTCTTCGGGCCATGTGAAAGGCAGATGCCGGACTTCACCAGGGCTTTCCCCTTTTTCAAGAAGATCGAGTACCTTCAACAGGACATTGCGCTGTCCTTCCCGATCGCCGACCTCCCCTATCAGTCTTCCGTATGGGTATTCGATTGCTACAGAGCGGGGCACGCCGATCGCCCGGTGGAATTCATGGGTCGGTGTCAGGACAACGGTAGAGAAGCCCGCTTCCTCCAAGAATCTCGAGGCCAATCCCACGGATTGACAACAAAACGGTCAGGCCGGTGTGAGCAGCACGGCATCCACTGCCTCCCCCCTCATCTTCTGCGCCATGGGTTCTATGGCCTCTCTGAGGAAATCTGATTTCTGCCACTGAAACCCGTAAAAGGAATAGGCGGTGTCCGCCAACCGGCCGATGAACCCTTTCCGCTCGAACTCAGCCATTCTTCTCAGCGGCAATATGACATTTAAGTCCTGCTTGATGTAGTTTGTGTTGATGTGGAGGTGGTTTACAGTGATATCTTCCTCGGTTGTGTCCCGGGGTATTTCCCGGTATGACGTGTCACCCCAGGTGGGTTCCTGCCTCTCCCTGTCCATATCAAAGGGCGGTTCCGACTTTAAGCTGATCCCGGCACTGGTAATGAGGGCGATGGTGGCTTGATTCAGAGGCTTGGACAGGGGTGTCCAGGGAATGGGGCCCTGGAACTCCTCTTCTGGAATATAGGTCCGGATCCAGGCTGCCAGCCCGGGGGGCAAAAATCGAAAACCATCGACCCGTTTCATCGTTTCTTTCATCATTGTCTCCTTCAGCATCGTGGAATATTGACAATCCCTATTTCTGGGATATGGGTGCTGTTCCATACCACACCATTTCGCAGCGCTCAACAACTGTTTCAGGAGTTCCATAAATTTCAGTGTCTTTTTGCCATCCGTCCGCCCATAAGAAACGAATTTTCCTTTTAAACGGACCTTTTGAGGGTTATTTCATGTGCGGCAGGGATGCATGACATAGCGGCGATATCACCTCCAGCCTACACCCAATTGACTTTCCAGCCCAAAAAGAGTTAGATTAGGCAAAAAAACTCACCTCACGAGATCGCCGATAGCAAGGAGCATTGCAGGATGAGTGACCAGCTTATCAAGGCCAATTTGAACCTCTATGCGGTCTTAAAAAACCTCGAAGACCTCGTAGGTTGTGATCCAGACACGGCCTTGCGTGTGAAAAACTGGCGTGTATCTATCGCCTTCAATGTTCTGAGGGGACCGAAAGCCTATGTTGAATTCAAGGGAGGCGTCTGCACCGTCGGCAAGGGAAGGAGCAGAAGCCCTTCTGTGGTCCTTTTCTTCACCTCACCGGGCCACCTCAACCGGATGATGGATGGAAAAGCAAACCCCGTTCCCTTAAAGGGCTTTACGAGACTCGGTTTCCTTAGAAATGATTTCACCAAAATCACAGAAAAGCTTGAATACTACCTCAAGCCAACCGATGAATTGCTCAAGGAACCGCGTTACTTGGAGCTCAACACCCGTTTGACTTTAAATACAGCTGCCTTTGCAGTCGAGGAAATCGGGCGCCACGACCCCATTGGAAAGCTGGCAACAGGGCGAGCCGGAAACGGCGCGGTGAATATCAAAATCCTTCCAAACGGGCCCGCCGTTCATGTCATTTTTCTCGGCGGGGCCGTTCACGCCGGACGGGGCGAGGCGGAAAACCCCATGGCCCTCCTGCAAATGAAGGATTGGCAGGTGGCCAATGATTTTCTGAATAATAGAACCGACCCTTTCACAGCCATTGCTTCCGGGGATGTCATCATAAAAGGACAGATCCCCTTGCTGGAATCGCTGAGTTCCATTCTCGACCGGATCCCCCACTATCTCTCATGAGAGATCAAGGGGATCCGATATCATGTGACTTCCAGGACTGGAGTGTTGGAGCACTGGAAAACTCGAAGATTCTGTGTTCGTTGCTAATAGATCACTTCTGGAGGCGGTCCCTGTCTCTTTCTTCAAGAGCATATCCATTACCTTTGGCGGCGCTGGTCTGATCTTTGAGGGTTTAGAGAGATCAAGTGGATGTCGGAACGGCACATTCTGCGAGGGCTTCCTGGACGTAAACCCTCAAAGATCAGACCAGGGTATGCCCCTGAGGAATCTCTTTTGGGATACGCTCTTGAAGAAAGAGACAGGGACCGCGAACATCTATGCTAAGGGGAGCATTTTTTTCAAAGAGCCAAATTGATACACACGACGTGGAGTGATTGAGATGAAAACATATACCTTCCATGAATCACAGAACCTGTTCAAAAGAGCAGCAAGGGTCATCCCGTGTGGTATTTACGGGCATTTGAGTCCGGCTCCCCTCGTTCCTGCCACCGCCTATCCGTTCTACGCGGTGAAAGCCAGAGGTTCAAAATTCTGGGATGCTGACGAAAATGAATTCATCGACTATATGTGTGCATACGGACCGATGGTTCTGGGTTACAACCACGAAAACGTCGATGCTGCAGCGATCAGACAGATCGAGACGGCGAACTGTGTCACTGCTCCGACACCACTCATGGTTGAACTCGCTGAATATCTCGTGGACTTGGTCCCTGTCGCCGACTGGGCTTTTTTTGCAAAAAACGGCGGCGACGTGACAGGCTATGCCCTTATGGTCGCCAAGGCCGCCACAGACCGAAAGAAAATTCTCATGATCAAAGGCGGTTATCATGGTGTGGCGCCTTGGGCCCAACCACCCGGCAGTCACGGGGTCTTGGAAGATGATTCCGACAACATCATCAGAATCACATGGAACGATTTCGCCGAATTCGAAAGGGTGATTCGTGAAAACGATGGAGACATCGCAGGGTTCATCGCTACGCCCTATCATCACCCCACCTTCACAGATAGTGAAATGCCTGCCGAAGGGTACTGGCAGAAAATCGAGAAACTCTGCAAAGAAAAAGGCATTGTTTTGATCGTTGACGATGTGCGGTGCGGTTTCAGACTGAATATGGGAGGATCCAATGAGTACTTCGGTTTCAAGCCGGACCTCATCTGCTTCAGCAAAGCCATGGCAAACGGCTATCCCATTTCCGCATTGGTCGGCACAGACTCCCTGAAAAATGATGCCTCAAAAGTCTTCTATACGGGCAGTTTTTGGTTTTCTGCAGCCCCTATGGCCGCCGCGCTTGCCACACTCGAGGAACTAAAACGTATTGACGGTCCCACGGTCATGGCGGAAAAGGGCCGAAAACTCATGGACGGCATGGTGGCGATTGCGAAAGATTACGGCTATGATCTCAAGGTCTCAGGACATCCTTCAATGCCGTATCTTCGCATAGCCAATGACGAAAGCCTCATGCTCCATCAGGATTGGTGCGCGGAATGCACCAAACGGGGCGCCTATTTCACGTCACATCACAACTGGTTCATCTCTACAGCCCACTCAGATGAAAACATCCAGAGAACCTGGGATATCGTACACGACGCCTTTCAGGTCATAAAGAAGACCTACGGCGCTTGACCGGGTCATACCACCGCCCTTACTGTTTTCAAGATGTCCTCCACATCAGGCAACGCTGCGTTCTCTAAACTCCGGTTATAAGGAATGGGCACATCCTTGCCGGCCACGCGACGCGGTGACACCTTCAGTGCTTCAAAAGCTGCGCTGGTGACCCGCGCGATCACCTCGGCCCCGAACCCATGGGTCATAGCGCCGGGCTCGGCCACAACAAGGCGACCCGTCTTCACCACCGAACGAATAACAGTGGCCCAGTCGCAGGGAATCAGGGTGCGGAGATCGACCACCTCCAGATGGACCCCTTCCAAAGCCAGTGCATCCGCCGCCTCCATGGCTGGTCCCACCATAGATCCGATGGCAACGAGTGTTGCATCTTGGCCACGTCTCTTAATCTCTGCAACGCCGATAGGCACAATGTATTCCTCCTCCGGGACCGGGCCAATAACCGTGTATAGCAGCTTATTCTCAAAAAACAGGACGGGATTGTTGGAACGGATGGCTGCTTTGAGCATCCCCTTGGCATCGTAGGGCGTACCCGGAGCCATCACGATCAATCCGGGTATGCCGGTCAACCAGGCTTCCAGGCTCTGTGAGTGCTGGGCGGCCATGCCAATGCCCCCGCCGCCCGGCGTTCGAACCACCAAAGGGAGTGCATACTGGCCGCCGCTCATGTACCGAAGTTTGGCTGCCTGATTCACGATGGGATCCATACAGGTGGTCAAGAAGTCGGAAAAAAGAATCTCCGCCACGGGGCGACGGCCGGTCATGGCTGCACCCACGGCTGCACCAACAATGGCATACTCGCTGATGGGTGTGTCCATGATGCGCTTCGGGCCGAACTGTTCAGCGATCCCGGCGGTCACTGCAAAATAGCCGCCCATAGAAACGTCCTCGCCCAACAAAAACACCCTCTCGTCGCGGATCATCTCTTCTGTCAGAGCCTCAAGAAGGGCTTTGGAACAGCTGATCTCGCGGTTTGAAGACCGGGGTGACACACGCTGGTACAAAACAGCCGCATCTGGCGCATAGATCTCTTGGGTCAAGGCTTCGGGTGGAGGCTCTGCGCTATTGAGAGCAAAGGACATGGCTTCTTTAACCCTCTCTTCAGCCTGTTTCCCCATTTCCTCGGCTTCGTAATCAGAAATAATGTTATCCTCTATCATCTTGCGCTCAAGGCGCTTGATAGGGCATTTCTCTTTCCATGCATGGATCTCCGCCTCATCACGATAACCTCCCGGCTCCCCTTCCATATGGCCGTGCCACCGATATGTGAGACATTCCAGCAATGCCGGCCCTTGACCTTGGCGAACCTGTTCCACAGTATCGCACATGGCTTGATAAACCGCCCAGACATCGTTACCGTCTACGGTTTCGCCGCGCACACCATATGCGCCGGCCCTTTCTGAAAGCCTCTGAACGCACGCGTGCCTTGCCAGGGGGGTGAACTCACCGTAAAGGTTATTTTCAATGACGAAAATGACGGGCAACTTGAATACTGCCGCGAAATTGAGCGCCTCGTGAAACATGCCCTGGTTCGTGGCGCCGTCGCCTGCGATGGCCACGGCCACGCGATCACTTCCTTTTTGCCAACATGTGAGCGCTGCGCCGGCAGCGATGAGAAAGGGCGCTCCCACAATGCCGTTTGCACCCAAGGCGCCCACCGCCGCCTCTGTGACATGCATGGAACCGCCCTTGCCCTTGCAAAGTCCCGCCTCCTTGCCGAATAACTCTGCCACCATGCCTTTCATGTCGGCACCCTTTGCAAGCATGTGACCGTGCCCCCTGTGGGTGGTGGCCATGTAATCATCGGCCCCGAGCGCAAAGCATATGCCCACAGCGGTGGCTTCCTGCCCGATGGACAGATGAACCGCTTCGGTGGGCAATTCTCCTTTGGCGAAGGACTCCGCCAAAGCCTCCTCAAAGGCACGGATGAGCCGCATCCTGCGAAGCATTTCCAATTTCAGCGCCCTCTGTTCGGACGGCAAATCTTGAGAGCGAACCGCCACGCGGAAGAACGCCTCATTCAGCTCTTCTTGCAGGGGGATGAAATGCCGGTTAAGCGCTTTCTCATCTATTTCACGAAGGGCCTTCCCTCCTCCCCTGCCGAACAAACTCGTCAGCCACCCTCTTTTTCCTAGTTTTCTTCCCTCACCTCTCTTTTCCTTTTCAAGCGTCAACATCTCTCCATAGCCGAGCTCTCGGAGCACCTCAGGATAGATGGTAAAGGCGGGTTTGACAGCGGGCAAAAGTGCCAGCGCTTTGGGCACAGAGCCCCGTGTCACGACTTTACGCGTGGCAATGGCTCTCGCCACATTCAACTTGCCCTGCCAAAACTGGTGAGACGTGTCCCCGGACTGAATCATCTCCACATCGGGCTCTAAATCCGATTCCCCGAACTGGTACGTTATTGGAGCGCTTCGCATATCCACTGTAACGATCCCTTCCGGATCTTTGTACCGGAAACGGACGATGAGTTTGCTTTCTAACAGACGATCGGCGATCTGAGGCTCTTTGCTCACACGGTCAAACAGAGCGCCCAGAACCTGGTACAGATGATCCCTGTCTCGAAATACAGGCATGGCACACCTCCAAGTCTTCAAGGATGATCGATCTAAGCCTAAGCACTGTCGGTTATGCTTACACCTACGCTCAAGGTTTCTGTTCCGCGGGACAGTCTTCAATAAGAGATCGAACGAGATGCTTCCCGCTGAAGTGGCCCATGGTGAAATAAGCGATAGGGCTTCAGCTTGAGATACTCTCGCGGCTTGGCCAAAACGTGGAGGCCCGAGGGATGTGCCCGGATCTCCGCACGGAAGCGACGCTGCAAAGCGGCATTGGCGCCGATGTGGTCCTCGTGGCTGTGGGTGTTCACGATGAGGGCCACACCATTTTCATGCAATGCCGAAACGAGTTCCCGCACGGTGTAACTGCAACCCGTATCGATGAGCAAACCGTCAACCCAATAGCCAGCCGTGTAATAGAAGCCCCGGCCGAACAGGGTTCGCGCCATGCGGAATTTACGCACCTCTTCGGTATCTTCGACAACAATCACAGGGTTCCTCGTCTTTTCTTTCGTTGCGGGCGTCCGCCTTCGCCAACCGCCGCTGCTAAAGCTATGGCGGTCAAAAGAGGCTACGGCGCGACAAGGGACGACCACTCCCCGACGGTCCCTTTCGAGAACGAAGCATCTCATCTAAATGAGAGCTTTTTCAAGGTATTTCTGGGACGCAAAACTAATACAAACGCACTTAACGGAGTGACATCTGCTCCCCCTCACCCCATCCCTCTCCCCCGGCGTGTGGGGGAGAGGGGAAGGGTGTGGGGGCTCAATGTAGTGTCACGGGAATTAATGCGTTCATACTAGCAACCGTCTTCCTCCTCGTCTCTGAGCACGAGAAATCTTATCATCAAGGGAGACAGGACCATGAGACACCCAATCAGGGCAATACCCAGGCCGAATGCTTGCCTTTCACCCATGTAACCGATGAATACGGGCACAATCCCTCCCCCCAGCAGGAAGGCCGAAGGCGTGACCAATGAGGTGGTCACGCTGCGCAGGTTCGGTGGAACGATCCGAGAGAGGGCTGAAAAGCCCGGTGGGAAAAAGCAAACAACCACTGCGGCTTGAATAAAAACAATCCACACCAGCCATGAGTCCGGCACAGCGCCGAGCAGCACAGTCGCAATTCCAGCCGACAGAAAGACTCCTGAAAGAGCCCGCTTTTCACCCAGCCGATCCGTGAGCATTCCTGCCACGAACGCCATGAAGAGCCCTGTGATGCGAGACAAGCCCAAGACCGCATTGGCCCACCCCTGTTCAAAGCCTCTCTCACTAATCAAATAAAGGGGAAGCATGGAATACAAACCTATACTCCCTCCAATAGCCAGGGCAAAGAGCAAAACCATAATCCATGGTGATGCCTGTCCTGCAATGGTTTTTATAATTTCCGGCCTCGGCGCTTCACCTCGGAAGTCGCCGGAGCGGGCAAAGAGGACAAAGACGATACCTGTACCCAATGAAACAGCGCCCAAGCACACGAGGATAAGCCACCACGAAAGCCGGGCCAGAAGGTATTGGACCAAAAGGGGTGCCAGTACCAGACTCAGACTGGGTGCTGTTTGATGCATGCCCAGTGCCTTGCCCCAGTCCTTCCGGCTGACCATGGCGGTGATCGTTGCGATCGCCGAGGGGACATGAAAGCCTGCTGAAAGACCGAGAAAGAACATCACCCCATTAATGCCGCCCATGCTTCTGGTGAAACTGAAGCAGAGGAGAGCCAAGCCAATCCCGAGAGCTGAAATATTGAGCGCCGCCTTATGGCTCAGGCGCGCGGATACAAACCCGGAAGAGATCTGGGCAACGAAGAACCCGATTGAGATCATGAGGAAAAGCGATCCAGCTTGGCTGTGGCTCAGTCCCACAGCCCCCTCAAGTGTAGGCATGAGGGGCGCAAGAGTGACCCGAGCCATGAAACTGAGGAAAAAGAGACTGGTGATGAATAAGATGGGGGCAAATCGCTCCCTGAAGGTTTGTGGTATGGGACAGGAATTGTCTCTTCCAAGCACTGTCATAACGTGACGCCCTCAAAATCGATATACGGCCCTTTCATGAAAAAAAAGCCGGAGTCGTTGCAGAATCGTGGTGATTCAACAAACTCATTCGAGAATTGTTATTTATGCAAGTACCAGTATCACGTCCCAGCAATAACTTGAAGAAGTTCTTGCTTGCTTGAGGGGCCGTCGGGAGGTGGTCGTCCAGCCCGCAACCATACCTCTCATGCCTTTGGAACGGCCCCCTGTCCCTAATATCTGTCGCTGGGCAGCCCCGGAAGATCGTCTATCAAACGCCCTATATCTCCCGGGCCAGCACGTTGCCCCTATTGACATGATGGGGGCGTCCAACAAGCTTCGTGGGAATTTGGGTTGCGGGTCTGTAAGACCACCTCCCGACGGCCCCTCGAGCACAATTTTGGCCATTCCCTCTT
>Ga0209427_10000207_pt1 | contig 58816 bp, 48 predicted proteins | sample DeeMarSWOR136_30_FD_187465 | JGI IMG/M metagenome (GOLD analysis project Ga0209427, IMG submission 187465) | Marine sediment microbial communities from White Oak River estuary, North Carolina - WOR-1-36_30 (SPAdes) (version 2) | ecosystem: Environmental > Aquatic > Marine > Intertidal zone >...
AGATAAGTCGCTGAAAAGACCAGGCCGGGAGCCTCGGAACGTAAGAAAAGCCCCCTGACCCGTAGAAATGTAAACAATATTTTGCTCTCCTTAATAAATATACTCCCAATGGTTGTAAGCAAGGCAACCGTATACAGCGGAGGACACTGTGACTGACAGCAGCCGTTTCGATGTGATTGTTGTAGGTGCTGGATCTGTGGGGGTTCCCACGGCTATGGCTCTTGGAGAGATGGGTGTGAGAACCCTTGTTGTGGACAGACTGGCCTCTCCTGGACAGGGCGAGAACAAGAAAGCGATTGGCGGCATCAGGGCCACCCATTCAGATCCGGCAAAGATTCTGACCTGCTTGAGATCTCTCGAGATATTCTCAACATGGGAGAGGACCTATGGGGATAACATCGAGTGGCTCAAGGGAGGTTACACGTTCCCCGTATACCGAGAGCAAGAGGCCAATGCACTCAAAAGCATCTTGCCCATACAAAAGGAGTATGGTCTGAACATCGACTTTGTCGGGCCTGAGAAGATACAGGAAGTGGTCCCGGGAATAAACCCTGAGGGCTTGCTCGGAGGAACGGTTTCGCCCGACGACGGGTCAGCTTCACCCCTTCTTGCCATCAATGCCTTTTACAAGAGGGCCCTAAGCTTGGGCGTGGAATTTCGATTCAAGGAACCCGTGAGCAGGATCATCGTTGAGAAAAGAAAGGTCCGGGGTGTAGCGACTGAAAAGGGACAGTACGAGGCGCCTGTTGTGGTAGACGCGGCAGGTCCTTTTTCCCGTGATCTTTGTAATACGGCAGGCGTGGATATCCCGGTGATTCCGGACTCCCACGAAGCGGCCATCACGGAACCGGTTCAGTCCTTCTTTACATGCATGGTGGTGGATTTGAGGCCAGGTCCCGACTCCAAGAACTACTATTTCTATCAGAACAAGCTTGGCCAGGTGGTTTTCTGCATCACGCCGGATCCGGTCATTGTGGGGACAGACAAAAGGGAGACGTCTGTTTTCTTGTCCCAAGTGAGTGCCAGAATGGTCAACATCCTTCCTCGACTCAAGAACTTGAGAGTGAGGAGAATGTGGCGAGGCCTCTACCCCATGTCACCGGATGGGTCTCCCCTGGTGGGGTGGAGCCATGAGGTGGCAGGCTTGCTTCATGCGACCGGCATGTGCGGACAGGGATTCATGCTGGGGCCTGGTGTGGGCGAAGTGGCGGCCAGGCTGGTTACGGAAAAGAGCACGGAAAAGGATCCTGTCATTCTGGAGGGCTTTTCCCTTCAAAGAAGCTTTGGCGGGGAGGAAGCGCTCAAATAAGAGTAGGCGGTAAACAGTAAGCAGCAACCAGAAGAGCTGGAGTGATGGAGTGATGGATCAAAGGAATACTGGAATAATCGAAATGTTGGAATGTTGGGTCAAAAGAGATAGAATGCCTTAAGAACCCATTATTCCATTCTTCCGCTATTCCATCGTTCCCCTGTCGTCTCGCCCAATGCTTCAGTACTCTTTCCGAGCATTAGGCTCTATAAGCCGGAGGCCGGTAATTCAATCTTGAACGGGGAGGAAAAGGTTATGACGGAATTTGCATTGGAAGAGATCAAGACGCTCAACTATGAAAGACCCACCACAGACAAAGGTTACGCCAACCAGACCCTTTATGTGAACCTTTCCGACTCGGAAATCTCCATCAAGCCTGTTACGGATGAAATGAAAGAGGTCTTTATTGGGGGCAAGGGCTTTGACCTTTGGCTCCTCTGGAATGCGGTGAAGGAAACTACAAAATGGAATGATCCGGAGAACGCCGTTTGCATTGCCTCCGGCCCCTTGGGCGGAACGCCCACTTATCCTGGTTCTGGAAAGAGCATTGTCACCTCCATTTCGCCAACAACCGGATCGGTGATTGACTCCAACGTGGGCGGGTATTTTGGGCCATACTTGAAGTTCTCCGGATTTGATGCTCTGGAGATTCAGGGTAAGGCCGCAGGAGACGCGGTCATTCTGATTGACGGACTCAGCCAAAAGGTCCAGATCCTCAAGGCTTCAGGGCTGCCGGAATATGCCCACGAGATTTCAAGTCTCTTGACGGATCATTTTGGGGAGGGCAAACCTCGGAGCATTTCCGTCGTTTCAACAGGCCCCGGGGCGAAGCATACACTCATCGGTTGTTTAAATTTCTCTTGGTATGATTCGAGACGTGAGAGGGCTCGATATAAACAAGCTGGACGAGGGGGCATTGGAACGGTTTTCGCCGACAAAGGCATCAAGGCCGTCGTTGCACGCTGGGAACCGGTTACGGCGACCACAAACAACCCTGCAGACGAGGCTGCTCTCAAAGAGGTGGCAAAACTGCACTCCCAGGAAATCAGAGAATTGGATCCCAAGCAAAATGAAATGGCCACGGTGGGCACAACGCATCTTGTGGACATTATGAACGCCCATGACCTGCTTCCCACCAACAATTTTCGCTACGGCCAGCATCCACAAGGACTCAATGTGGGCCAAGAAGTCTACAGGCGTATCTTTGACAAAGGCTATGATGGATGCTGGATGGGATGCACTGTAGCCTGCTCCCACGGGATTAAGGACTTTGTGCCTTTCACGGGCCCCTACAGAGGAAAGAGGGTCTTTGTGGACGGTCCTGAATATGAAACGATTGCAGGTTGCGGTTCCAACCTGGGGATTTTTGACCCCTTTGCCGTAGCTGAGATGAACTTCTACTGTGACACCTATGGACTGGATACGATTTCGATCGGAACCAGCATTGCCTTTGCTATGGAATGTTTCGAAATGGGCCTGCTTAATGAAAACAACACGGGCGGCCTCGAACTTTCTTTCGGCAACAAGGTGAGTGCGTTGGAACTGTTGCACCAAATGGCCAAAGGAGAGGGTTTCGGAAAGATCGTCGGCCAGGGCATCCGAAGGATGAAAGCCCTATTTTCGGAGGAGTATGGGGCTGATCCCAAGATCATGCAGGATATCGGCATGGAGGCCAAAGGGCTTGAGTTTTCGGAATACATGACCAAAGAGTCGCTAGCCCAGCAGGGCGGTTACGGCCTGGCCCTCAAGGGGCCTCAACATGATGAAGCCTGGTTGATTTTCTTGGATATGGTTCACAACTTCATGCCCACCTTTGAGCAGAAAGCCGAAGCCCTTCACTGGTTCCCCATGTTCCGGACCTGGTTTGGGCTGTGCGGGCTGTGTAAGCTCCCGTGGAACGACATTGTGCCCGAAGACAACAAGGAGACCCCGGAACCTGCGAAGGTGATGAAACACGTTCAGTGGTACGCGCAGTACTTCAGCGCGATCACAGGTCGCCGAGTGGGCCCTGAGGCCCTGATCGCCATGAGCGAGGCGGTTTACAATTTCCAGCGCATTTTCAATTTAAAGATGGGCTTTGGACGCCGCGAGCACGACAACATTCCTTACCGGGCTGTGGGCCCTGTTACCGTTGGTGAGTATGAGTCGAGAAAAGAGCGGTACGATAAGCAGCTCGTGGAGCAGCACAAGGTGGAGATCAATGACAAGAGCACGGAGGAAAAAATTGCCGTTCTTCGAAAATTCCGGGAAGAAATGTACGATAAACTCAAGGATGCGGTGTACAAGCGGCGAGGATGGACCAATGACGGTATCCCCACTTTGGAGACCGTAAAGCGATTACACATAGACTTCCCCGAGGTTCTGGAGGTGCTCAAAGCGCACGGGGCAGGGTGATGATTAAGGTTGGGGACAAGAATATGCCCTGGCACCAGGGTATTACGGTCGCGGATTTGCTCAGCATGTTAAAAGACCCTTATCCCTATGCCGTCGTGCGGATTAATGAGAGGATCGTAGCCAGGCCCAATTTTGACAAGACTTTTGTTCCGGACCATGCTGAAGTGTTCCTGATCCCGATGATCGCTGGGGGATAGGTGTGTTGGCGATCCGGTTTCCCACTAAAACAGTATGACTCCCGCCTTGTGCCGGGTTCTGCAAAAAAAGGCGTAGCTGTCAGAAAAAGGCTTTTAAATTGAACTTTTTATCCCCATAAAGCTTGACGCCCCCCCTTTTTTTTGATAGGAAAAATTGCCTTTCCTGGGATTCCCCGAGCTTATGCTCAGGGAATTATAAATAAGAAGCCGTAATTTCAACAAATTCCCTACAAAGACAAAGGGTCATATTCTCAGCAGGATTTGCATGCCACGCACATGCTTAGAAGGATCAATATACTTTGAAAGTGTTTAACAAGAGCCCTGAAGCCCGTGGAGACGGGTCAGGGCTCATTATTTTTCCGTGGAGGGGAACCCACCATAGGGAACCAAGGTTAAGCCAGTAATCTGGTGCAAAAACATCACATAGAAGGAGGAAAGTTGATATGGCCTACGATGCAACGAAAATGCAGGACTGGCAGATCTCTGATGCTGCCGAGAAGAACATGCCGAGCCCAGAACAGTGGGTCGACAAACTGGGGCTGAAAAAAGATGAGATCATCCCCTACGGCCGGCTTTGCAGGCTCGACTTCATGAAAATCATGAAGCGCTTGGAGAAGAAAAAGGATGGAAAGTACATTGAGGTGACGGCGATCACGCCCACGCCCTTGGGTGAAGGAAAGAGCACAACCTCTTGCGGTTTGATGGAGGGAATGGGCAAGATTGGTCTCAACGTGGGTGGTGCCCTTCGTCAGCCGTCAGGCGGCCCTACCATGAACATCAAGGGAACCGCTGCCGGCGGTGGTAACTCGCTGCTCATCCCCATGACAGAGTTCTCCATGGGTTTGACGGGCGACATCAATGACATCATGAATGCCCATAATCTGGCCATGGTCGCTTTGACCGCCCGGATGCAGCATGAAAGAAATTACAACGACGAGCAACTCAAGAGACTGACAGGGATGAAAAGACTGAATGTGGACCCCACTCGTGTTGAATTGGGCTGGATTTTGGACTTCTGCGCTCAGAGCTTGAGAAATATCGTCATCGGGCTTGGCGGAAGAATGGACGGCTTCACCATGGCGTCGAAGTTCGGGATCGCGGTCTCTTCAGAATTGATGGCCATCCTTTCCATTGTGAGGGACCTTCCCGACCTCAGGAAACGGCTTGATGAGATTACCCTCGCTTTTGATCGAAGCGGCAAAGCGATTACGACGGGTGATTTTGAAGTCGGCGGCGCCATGACCGCATGGATGCGTAACACGATCAATCCCACTTTGATGTGCACGGTGGAATACCAGCCCTGCATGGTTCATGCCGGGCCGTTCGCCAACATCGCCGTGGGTCAGTCTTCCATTATCGCGGACCGTGTCGGATTGAAGCTTTTTGATTACCACATCACCGAGAGTGGTTTTGGGGCTGACATCGGATTTGAGAAGTTCTGGAATGTGAAGTGCCGGTACAGCGGCCTGAAGCCGCACGTTTCCGTTCTGACCACAACCATCCGCGCTCTCAAGATGCATGGCGGCGGTCCCAAAGTGGTGGCCGGTATTCCGCTCGATCCTGCCTACACAAAAGAGAACTTGAAGCTTCTGGAAAAGGGTGTACCGAACATGGTTCACCACATCAACACGATCCGAAAGGCGGGAATCAATCCAGTGGTCTGTATCAATGCCTTCCACACGGACACCAAGAAAGAGATTGCCCTGGTGAGGAAATACGCTGAGGAGGCTGGAGCCAGATGCGCTGTGTCTACCCACTGGGCGGATGGTGGCGACGGTGCCGTGGAATTCGCTGAAGCTGTGAAGGAAGCGTGCGAGGATAAGTCGAAGTTCAAGTTTCTCTATCCCATAGAGATGAAACTTCGCGACAGGGTTGAGAAGATCGCCAAAACAGTGTACGGGGCGAACGGCGTGGCTTGGACGCCAGAAGCTGAGGCCAAAGCGAAAATGCTCGAGGGTGACCCCAAGTACGGCGACTTTGCCACCATGATGGTGAAAACCCACCTGAGCCTTACCCACGACCCGGCTATGAAAGGGGTCCCCAAGGGGTGGACGCTTCCCATTCGGGACGTGTTGATCTATTCTGGTGCGAAATTTCTCTGTCCTTGCGCCGGCACGATCAGCCTTATGCCAGGAACGAGCTCCAATCCGGCCTTCAGACGGGTGGACGTGGACACCAAGACGGGGAAAGTGACCGGGCTTTTCTAGGCTTAGAATAAAGACATGGAACACCTTGGGAGGAGGGCCGAAACGGCCCTCCTTTCTATTTGCGCACAGAAAACTCCGGCCATGCAGGGGTTTGATTTCAATGGGTTGAACTCGAGTGGAGTAGTGGCTGGAAGGAATATTGGAATGATGGGGTCGAAGAAATGGAGTTTGGCAAGGTGGGAGTGTATTAATGCCAAATGCCAAAATCCAAATGTCAAATGAATGTCAAAATCCCAAATCCAAAAGTTCGATAACTCACTCCTTTTTGTCATTTGACATTAGGATTTGATTTGGCATTTGAGCTTTGACATTTGACATTTTGAATCTGTGTCAGCCTTTGTTTTTTCCTTTGCCCCAGTACTCCAACACTCCATTGCTCCAGTCTTGGAGTCCTCAGGGCTCGGATTCTTTACCCTACAATATCTCCACCTCATCCAGTACACGAGCCTTGGTTTCCAGGGGTTGGTTGCTTCTTGCGGCTTTCTCTGCGAGATCTTTTCCCAAGAGGGCAGCACCGAGAGCGCCTGTTATCAGGGGTTCCTCAGGCACCAGGATCTCACAGCCCAGGTATTTAGAAAGGGCGTCGACGAGGCCTTTGTTCTTTCCCCCGCCTCCGGTGAGAATCACGTCTTTTTCCACTTTGAGCCGCTTAACCATTCTCGCCACCCGGTCGGCCAGGGATTCGTGGATTCCGGCAACCAGATCCGGGACGGGTACGCCTTCGGCCAAGCGGGCCGCCACCTCTTGCTGGGCCCAAATGGTGCAAATGTTGCTGATCTTGGCAGGGTTTTTGCTTTTCAGGGAAATATCTCCCATCTCTTCCAGTCGCAGGCCGAGGCTGTCGGCGATCACCTCGACAAATCGGCCGCTACCCGCGGCACACTTGTCGTTCATAATGAAATTGGTGGGTCGGCCCTTGGCATTGATGGTGATGGCCTTGCTGTCTTGGCCTCCGATATCAATGATGGTTCTGGCTTTTGGAAAGAGACTGACAATGCCTCGGGCATGGCAGGTGATCTCCGTTACCTGCTTGTCGGCAAAAGGCACGCTGATACGGCCGTAACCGGTGGCAACAATGTAGGTGACGGCGTCAAAAGGGAGGCTGGCGCGCTGCAATGCTTCTTCCATAACCTGGTTGGCCAGCCGGCGATGTTCGGGACCTGTAGGGCCGATGACGGACGCGATAATCCCGTCATCCATGATGACCGCCTTGGTCATGGTGGAGCCGATATCAATGCCTGCGAAGTAGTTGGTCATCTCTGCCTTGAATTTACATCCCCCTCACTGCGGATCAAGTCCGGGTCAGCCTCAGGGCCGGGAACAAGGAGATATCGTGAGTCGGGGGAAGGCGCAAGGCGCAAGGAGGGTTCAGTTGGAGGATGGATTTGCCTTGAGCCTTATGCCTTGCACATTGTGCCTCACTCTTAATTCGCCCTGTTTTGCCGGACAGCCTCCAGGGTTTCGATAAAGGCATCAATCTTGTTTCTTGTGTCCACCTCCGAATAGGAGGTGATGTCAATGATGTCGCTTTCCAAAATCAGAGAAGGGAGTTCTCTTTGCGCCTTTTCTTCGTTTCCGCCTGGGCCCAGCATGAGGACCGGAATGGGTTTGTAAATCTTCGCCAGTTGATGGAGCTGCCAAATGAGACCAACGTGCCACGTGCGACAGGAAAATGCGAGATGCATCACCACGCCGTCAATTTTGTAATTTTCAATATACTCGATGAGACGCTCCACGTCAGGTTCTGAGCCGGGCCGCTTTCTCGCCTTGTCGTACCAGTGGGTCCAGTAGCCAAGCCACTTCCAGGCGATGTGTTCAATGGGATCGTCTGTTTCCGGAATGTCCATTTCATAGACAGGAACGACCATGCGGTAGGTTGTCTCAGCGGGAAAAGAAGCCCCCTTGCTGTTCAGGTAGTTAAAGTCAGTGAGCGCATACCATGCAGGCAGGCCGCCTCCCCAAAGAAGCCTGTATTTCTCATTCTCCACTTCCCCTTCCCCTTTAGCGATTTTCTCTTCCAGCTCTTGCTTCAGGTCGGCGTAGAAATCGTAGGCTTCCTGGGTGGCCATCATGAAGCACAAGGGCACCATGGTGTTCATGGCATCTCCGGTTCCCATGGGGCAGGGGATCGCTCTTCGAAGTTCATATGTTTCATGGACGAGATTCCAGGTTCGATCACTCAGGTCAGTCAGTTCACGAAGCCGATCGTAGTCCATCTTTTTCCCGGTTCGCTCTTCCACAAAAGAGACGAGGCCGCGCAGTTGATCCACGATGTACTTGTGGTAATAGCCCCATACCTCCCTGTGATCTCTCTTGGGATCGAAAAGCGGATGAGGGAGATCGATGTTGTAGACGGGAACGTCAGGCATAAACTGCTGGGCCGCCTGGTACCACTTGGATCTGGGGTCACACAGGATTTGGCCGCTGGATATCATGAAATCAGGCCTGGCCTGCCCGCCCCACGGTGGGTCAGGAGGCATTTCTCCCAGTTCTTCTCGCCACTGGTCGAACCCCAATCCGCAAAGGGCATAGGTGCACAAGGAGCGGGAAAAGCCCAAGGACTCCGCCCTCTGGAGATAACGTTCCGCGGCCCTTTTTACACCGCAGATACCCGCAAAGTTCTCCGTCCAAATGGGCAATACATCCATAGCACGCAGGATTTCTTCATGGTGACACACAATGAATGTGTAGGCGAGCTTTTGGGTTCCCTCTTCCCTCGCCCGGACTGTTCCCTTGATAAACTCCTTGACCATGGGGCCGATAGAAGCAGCCGCCTTGGTTGCGGTCATTCTTTTTTTGGGTTTTTTTTGCTCTTCAGCCATGCTCTTAATCCTCCTTGTCTCACACGCCGCTCTATTCGATCATTTCGAGAAATGCCTGGATTCTTGTCCTGAGTTGCCCAATGGTTCCTCCTGAGTAAAGGTCCTCCAAGTAAAGAAGAGGAACATCGATCGACTCGTAGTAGGCCTTTCTTGCAGGGACTTCAAAACCGAAAGGGTCGCAGTATTTGTACACGTAGAGGATCGCCCCGTCCACAGCGAATTCTTTGGCCATGAAGCCGATGTCTCGGAACCGGGCTTGGATGTCGCCTTCAAAGGTCCCTGATTTGTTTTCCCTGTAGGTTTTGGGGCAATTGACGGCATCAAGGTAGCGGTGGGATAGGGCATCTATCGGGTCTCCGTCCACCCGTACCAGGGGCCAGGAATCCCGCGCACCATTGCAGATGGTATCCGCCACCACATTGGCACCCAACCCTTCGATGAGTTGAATGAGCTCGGCATTGTCAATGCAGGCGCCGTCGATTAAGATTCGCGCCCCCTTTTTGAGGGGGGATTCTTCTCTTTGAGCCATTTGCTCTAATACGTCTTCCAGGAGGGCGATGGCCTCATCAACGGGCAAACTGGAAGCCACCGTAACCACCTTGGTCAGGTTAGCACCGGAGATGAGCGGCGGGTCTTGTTTCCTCAATCCGTAGAGGGATTTAACTTTATCCCGCAAGGTGTTGTGAAGCCGAATCGCCTTCACGAGATCGTCTTCCGTCACCTCTTTGCCCGTAAATTCCTCGAGGCTTTTTTTGAATGTTTTCAGCTCCTCATTAAAGAATTCAAAAGAGGAAGCTTCCACCACAGAGGGGATGTTGACGAAGTGAACATAGGGCATGTTCAAAGAATACGCCCACGCGCTGTAGCTCCTGACCATACTGTCGCAGGCGTGCGGGACCACCGTGCCTGAAAGAAAGCTGTATTTTCCTTTTACTGCAAGATCAAAGCAGCTTCGATAGTAGGGACAAACAATGGTTTCGAGCAGGGTGTCCCCTTTGGTGATGGGCTCATGAATGTCTCCTCTTACCCTGAAGGGCACACAGCCCGCTGCAGTGATCAGCTCCAGAGGTACGAAAGAACAAACGTACCCGATCACGCACCTGCCTTGAGCCGCCAGTTCCTTGGCCCTGAGTCCGTAATCCTTGTAGTATTGTTCCACCCTTGGCATCACATTTCCCGTATCATTCATCAGAACCAATCTCCTTTTCGAGCGATGTTGTGGAAAGACCAATTTGACAAATTCTTAATAAGCGAGAACCCACCGCCGAGCACGCGGAGAGGGCAGAGATAATTAAGCGTGTCGCAATTTCTACAATCCATTGGAATCACATAGGTTCTGATCGTCTCTTGCTCGTGCCAGCGACATGGAATGATGGAATAAAGGAATGTTGGGACAAAAACCGGGAAAGGACTCGATGTTTATAGAAAATACACCTCATGGCGCTGAACCCATTATTCCAATATTCCACCGTTCCAATATTCCAATTGTGACCGACCCGTCCTCCGCAGTAGGCTCGCTACGGAGGGTGGAAGCGAACTAAGCGTTGTTTCTCTCGTTTTCTCTGCGTCCTCAGCGCTCTCTGCGGTTTGAAACCGGCTTTTTATGAATGCATCAAATTTGAGACCCTCAAAAAAACGTTACATGATTCGCAGGGCCATATCAAGAAAATAACCACATTGTAGCTACAATTTAACTGTCATCCAAAAAATTGACAACGCCAGGATACTCGAACAAAGGAAAGGAGGAGTCAGGATTTCAAAGACCTATCGTGTCCCAGAAGTTCCTTTAGTAATTCTGAAGCGGCGGATTTTGAGAATCCCATATTCATGGGGCCGTCAGGGGGTGGTCTTCAAAACACCATCATAGAACCCTGAATCTCATGTAGGGGAGGGGTTTATCCTCTCCCGCGGGCGGGCCTTCCGCCTTCGCCAAGGCTACGGAGCGACAAGGGACGACCACCCCCTGACAGCCCCTTTCGAGAAGGAAGCATCTCATCTCAATGAGAACTTTTTCAAGGTATTTGTGGGACACGATACTACAGCAAGCGGGGACGTGGAGGGAGGTCAAGTCAATTTTTGGTCTTTTCACTCGCAATGATCGCTGCGCCGAGAGCGGCTGTCATATGGGGCTCCGGGGGCACAATGACACGCTCCGATGTGATTTCCTCCAAGGCCTTTACCAGGCCCGCATCCCTTGCGCCTCCGCCGACCAGGGCGAGGTCTTTTTCAATACCCAGTCTTTCTGCCAGGCTGTGGAGTTGGGCGGCGAGGGCCCTGTGGATGCCGGCGAGAAGGTCTTCTTTTGCCGCGCCTTCGGCAATTCTCGAGACGGCTTCGGACTCGGCAAAGACCACACAGCCCGTATTGAAATCGACCCTCTTTTTGGATTGAAGAGAAAGATGGCCTATGTCCTGCACCTTGACCTGAAGGACTTTTGCGATGACCTGAAGGATCCGGCCACTGCCGCCGGCGCATTTCCCGCTCAGAAGAAAGTTGACCACGTTACCTTGGGCGTCTATTCGAAACACTTTACTGTAGAGATCCCCTACATCAATGGCTGTTCTCACGGAGGGAGCGAGGGAAATGATCCCCTTCCCATGACAGGATATGTCTGTTTTGACCTCGTCTGCATAGGCGACCATTTGAGAGCCGAATCCCGTGGCCATCGTGTAGGCAATCTCGTCTGGTGTGAGGCCCGTCATGGAAAGGAGCTCTTCCAGAACGGTCTCAGCAGTGTGCTTCAAGTCACCTCCGGATGGGCACTGGTAAGACCCAACCGTTTTGTGGCCTTCCATGATGATGCCCTTTGAGGCAGCGGAGCCAATATCAATACCAAGCACGACCATTTTCTCTTTTTCACTCACCCCACAAGCTTTTGCCTTCTGCGCTTTTTCATGTCAAGCGAAAAGGCTTGGATAATAAGGAATAGGCGAATGTGGATGCCCTTTCTAAAGGGGCTGTCAACTCGCCGTTGTGAGAAGAAAGGAGCCGTCGGACTCTCGAATGACTTTCAGCCCGAACATACGGATGGTCTCAATGAGGGGTGTGCCGAAAAAAAAGTCCATCTCATCGTGGCTGATTCCGAGCTTTTCCGACGCAAAAGGCCTCACATGGTAATCGAGCTTGAGTACATCAAGGATTTTCTCTATTGCCCCTTCGCCTCCCGTTTCGATCTGCTCTACATACTCTTCAAGACGCGCATAACCGCATCTTTCTTCATGCTCGGCGATAAGCCCTAGAAGCACTTCATCTTCCAAGACATCTTTTCTTTGGAGTTTTGGGCCTCGGTAAACCTCCATGAATTCCGTGGTATCCCAGCATTTGAGGGCAGCACACTGAACCGGCCTGTGTCCATAAATGGTACAAGCCTTTCCCGGCGCATCATAGAAGATACAGCCTCCCTGCCCCTTCTCTCTGATCTTAACCATCTCCTGCTGGCTTGCGCGGAGCTCTTCTACGATGGTGTCCCGAACGAGTTCCCCTCGCCGGATTGTGAAAAGGTCTTTCCTTTGAATGAAGCCTTGCTTCAGGAGAGGCAAGTCTTGCCATTGAAGCGTCGGGCTCGATTTAAGGCAGCATTCCCCGCAGCGGATGCAATGGTTTCGAGACATTTCCATCATCTGCTCAAGACTCAAAAAAGGGTGATGTTTATACAACAACCGCCGCAGCGGCGAACCCCCGTGCCCTGTTGGGGTTGATAAGCGTTCCGTCAGGAAGTGGTTTGAGTCATGATCGATAGTGGAATGAGGGAAGAGTTTGCGTTTCGCCGACTCACTTCACTCCCGCTACCGCCTGGGCAATGTTGTAACAGAAGTCCCCTGCTTTCTCAAATGAGGCAAGCATGTCCACCAGGATTAATCCGGGCTCAACGGAACAGATCCCCTTCTGGAGGCGCATCACGTGGCTACTCTTCATCTCCTCTCTCATGCGGTCGATGTTGTTCTCCAGTTCTTCAGCTAGCGGCATAATGTCCTTGTCATCCCGCCGGATAGACATCACCACGACACTGAGCAATTTTCGGACCACACCGGAGATCTCGTCGTAATCTCTCAGTGCGGCATCAGAGAAATAGAGGTTTTCCTCAACCATTTGTTCAATGAGATAGGCGATGTTTTCGATGGCATCACCGGTTCTTTCCAGATTGTTAGCCATTCGCATCAGGGCCGCCACCTCCCTTGACTCTTCCGGCATGATGGCGGCCTGCATGACCCTAACAAGAAATTGGGTGATCTCCTTCTGAAGATTGTCGAGGGCGTCTTCCCTCTTTTTCCACTTGGAGAGTTCTTTGGTCTTTCGCTCTTTCAGGGAACCGATCACATCCTCGTACATGAGTTGGACGGCTTCGCCCATTCGGACGATTTCGGCTCTGGCCTCCCCTAGAGCGACAGATGGCGTGTCGATGTACCTGAAATCGATATGCTTGATATGGTAGAGTTCATCCAGCGCCTCCTCGCCTTTTCGACAGGGTGTTAGCCAGGTCGCCACCTTGACGAGGAAGGGTAAGACCATGAGAAACAAGGTGGCGTTAATGAGATTGAAAACGGTATGGGAGTTGGCGATGTACCTGGAGATGTTCGGCCTTTCTCCTCCGACGAGGAGGTCCGGTGGCCCGAGATGGAGAAAGTGGTTGGTCAGCCAGGTGACCCCTTTTACGAAAAAAGGAAAGAAGATGATGATGTAAGTTACGCCGATGACATTGAAGAGGGTGTGGGCCCTGGCTGTTCTCTGGGCATTGAGATTGGCACCGATGCTGGCAAGCTCAGCAGTGATGGTCGTCCCGATGTTGTCTCCCAGGATGAGTGCTACACTGGTCTCAAAATTGAGCAATCCTTGACTGGCCAGGACCATGGTGATTCCGACCGTAGCACTGGAACTTTGCAAAATCATGGTGAGGACAGTCCCTGCGAGGACGCACAGCAGGATACCGCTCAGATTATTCGCCTGAAATCCTGTGAAAAAGGCGATGAAACCCGGTTCTGCTTTGAGGGGGGCAAATCCGGCCTTCATCAGGGTCAAACCGTAGAAGACGAGCCCAAAACCGAGAAAAACATCGCCCACGTAAATCCACTTGCGCCGGCCCAGAAAGAACTTCAGGATAACACCAAGCGCAATGGCAGGTAGAGCGTACGCCTCGATCTTGAAGGCGATCAGCTGCGCGGTCACTGTCGTTCCCACGTTGGCGCCCAGGATAACGCCGATCGCCTGTTGGAGGGTGAGGAGACCAGCATCAACAAAGCCCACGAGCATGACCGTCGTAGCACTTGAGCTTTGGATGACGCTTGTGGCAAGGGCCCCAACGGCACAGCCGACAAAGCGGTTGTTCGAAACCATGCTCAAGAATTGCCGCATTCTTTTGCCAGCAACCTTCTGGAGACCCTCCGACATGATCTTCATGCCGAAAAGGAACATGCCAAGGCCGCCGAGGGCTTGAAAGATGATTGTTGTCATCTCTTTCCGCTGAGACTCACAATCGCTAAAGCAAGACAGATGCCATATTGGGCCAACAATTTCAAGCTTTAGAACGTCTGGGTTCGGCAGAGCCGCTTCTTATATAACCTCAGGCGCACGATGACGAAAACGCATGGGAGGGAATTCGCCAACAGAACCAAAAAGAAGAAAGGACCGTAAAGCATAAGCAAAACGGCCCTTCTCACGTGATAGGAACCTGAGATTCAGTTCCATCTTATGCAGAATCTACCCAACCTTAAAGATCATGGCAGCCGCCGTGTCGCCTGCAGCGCACCCGGTCCAAAGACCATAGCCACCGCCTAAGAGAACGAGTTCTTCCAGCAACTCGGCAATGAGCCTGCCCGCTGTGGGACCCTGGGGGTGCCCATAAACCAGTGAGGACCCGTAGTTGTTCATGTTCATAACATCAATGTCAAACTTTCTGGCGAAATTGATGTCGTTGACGATGAAGGGGTTGTGGGTTTTGATCGCCTTCATGTCCGTAATCTTTAAGCCCGCGTCGTTGAGAGCCATCTCGGAGGCGGGAACAGGGGCTGCAGCCATGTATCCCCGCGGTGCTCTTGAGAAGCCGTATGAGATAATTTGCATTTCAATTTTCGGATCCTTGCTCAGCGCTTTGGCCTTTTCCCGGGTGGTGACGATAAAACCACAATTTCCGTCAGCAGGATGGGTTTGGGCGCCGAAACTGATGACGCCGTCCGGTTCGACGGGTTTGAGTTTGGCCAACCCTTCGGCCGTTGTGGGTGTAATGCCCTCATCGATTTCTATCATGGCCGTTTTCTTTTTGCTGAGTCTCACCTCCACAGGGAACATGTACCTTTTTTGAAAAGCCCTCTCATCGGCAAGGGCATCCTGGTATTGTTCATACCTCCTCAAGGTGGCGGCATCGCATTCCTCTTTTGTGCACCCTATCTCTTTGGCCACATTTTCCGCGGTTTGAACCATCTTGAGCCCCGCGTTCGGATCCCTATTGAAATTGTCCATCATCCAGTTTTCCGATATCACCTCACCGCCCGGGCCCATGGGGTTCGGCCAGGTGGTGTGGGGGCCGTTGGAGCAGCGATCCGACATGAGGGCATAACCTGTTTCATATGTTCCGGTTTCAATACTCACGGCGCAAAGGTGGATGCATGTGGTCGAGGTGGTGCATGCCTGATTGACCATGAGGGCGGGGAGGTTCTTCTGGTTGTCCACCAGCATGGCGGCGGCCCAGGTGTGGCTGTAGAACATATGCAGTTGGGCAATGGTAATCCCGTAATACATGTAATCGATGACAGTGGGATCAAGGTCTCTGCTCAAGAACCAGTTTCTCGCTGTTTTTGCCCCCAAAGAGATGGGGTTCTCATTCGCCAGGCTTCCTTGCCAACGGGAAAACGGTGACGAGTAGTAGCCATTGTAAGGTATGAACGCTTTTGTCAACATGTTGGTTTTCCTCCTTCTAGATCAAATGTTGTCTTGTGCAAAATTATTTCTGATCACTCCAAATGCCGTACTTTTCTCTGAGAAGACGGTGCAGGATCTTCCCGGTAGGCGTTCTCGGCATGTCCTCGTCCTTGATAAAGTCAAGCGATTTCGGCCTTTTATACCCTGCGATCTTGCCTTTCGTGAAACCGATGATCTCCTTGGCCAGGGCTTCACTGGGTTCGTTTCCGGTGTGAAGGACCACGACGGCCTTAACCGCCTCGCCCCACTTGTCATCCGGAATCCCGATGACAGCAACGTCCTTGACCGCCTCGTGAGATCCAACCACGTTCTCCACTTCGGAGGGGTAGACGTTTTCTCCACCCGTGATAATCATGTTGGCCTTCCTGTCCACGAGGACATAGTAGCCGTCTTCGTCCCGTTTCACCATGTCGCCGGCAGAAGACCACTCCCCCAAAAAGGCGCCTTTGCTCTTTTCAGGCTCTTTCAGGTATTCCTTGAAAATCATGGGCGTGCGATAAAAGAGTTCGCCCACCTCACCGTCCGGGACCTCGTTTCTATCTTCATCCAGGATTTTGATTCTATCTGTGCCGAAAATCTCTTTTCCAATAGAGCCGAGCTTCTTAAACTGATCCTCGGGCCTCAGCAACGTGACTAAACCGCCTTCTGTGGTGCCGTAAGCTTCCCACAGCTCAGCGTTCTCAAAGTGTTCCATGATAGCGGCCTTGAGGTCTTTGCGGGCAGGCGCGGAGGAGATCAAGAGCTGCCGGATGCTGGACACATCGTACTTGTTTTTAACCTCATCCGGTAACGAGAGAATCATGATGTAATGGGTGGGCACCAAGGATGTGAAGGTGATCTTATATTCAGAAATGGTTTTCAAAAGGTCTTCGGGGTCAAAGCTCACCATGTTGTAAACGAAGACCGGAGCTGAAAGCAATGTGTAGGGAAAGGAATAGAAGATGGAGTTTACGTGGCACATCGGCATGACCAGCATCACCTTATCGGTAGGGAGCACGCCCATGTTGATATTGTTGAGAAGATACTGGGCATGGTTCTGCTCGTGGGTCCTGATGACACCCTTCGGCCGCCCCGTCGTCCCTGACGTATACATGACAACCCAAGGATCGTCCGAGTCCACCAAGTAATCCGGTTCATCAGGAGAAGCAGCGGCGAGCCATTCCTCGTAGTGGACATATCCCTCGGGGGTAGGGGGGTCACCGAGGTAGATATAGTTACCCTTAGGAACCGGAAGCTTGTCTTTAATGCCGTTGATGAGCTCTACAAAGGGTTGTTCTACGATAAAGGCCTTACACTCGGAGTGATTCACGATGTATTCTATTTCCGGGCCTGCCAATCTGAACATCACGGGAACGCAAATTTGCCCCCCCTTGGCGCTTCCGGCATAGATGTCCATCCACTCCCCCCGATTGTAAGCGATCACAGCAAAGGTGCTTCCGTGACCGACGCCGAGGTCTCCGAGGCCGTTAGCCAGTTGGCACGACCTCTTGTTCCATTCCTTAAAAGTATATTCATTCGACTTATCCTGCCATCCCAGTTTGTCCGGGTAGTTGATGGCGTTCATTTTTAGGACTGTGCCTGCGTGCATCCATTTGCTCGTTGTCATTTTACGGACCTCCCTCAATAAGGTTTGACAGATTCTTGATTCAAAAGGCTGGGGTTGTCTGCATCAGGAACCGCTCGCAAAAGAGACGTCTTTCGGGGAAAAAGAGCCCCTTATCCGGCCGCGGACGCCACGATTTCCGTGATGTCCATGATCTTGATCTTACCCCGTTCATCTTTGGGTATGGCTTTGGCGCCTTTTCTCAGGTTGTCTTTACATGCAGCGCAGCCGGAGACAATGATTTCCGCGCCAACCGCCAGAGCATCACGCACCCTTTCGGCCCCCATATCCACCGCCATATCCGGATTGTTGGCCTGCACGCCCCCCCCGCCGCCGCAGCATCGGGCCTGAAGCCTGTTCCTGGCCATCTCCACATACTCCAGTCCCGGAATTGCTTTAAGGATGTTTCGGGGTTCTTCGAAGATCTGGAAGGCGCGGCCCAAATCGCAAGGATCGTGATAGGTGACCTTCTTACCCAAATCGCCTTTGAGCTGGATCTTGCCTTCATTAATCAACTTTTCCAGATAATGGACCGAGTGATAAACCTCCAGACCGAGATCTCCCACCTTGGGATAGATCTTTTTGAAGGTTTTGTAGCAACCCGCACAGGGGGTGACCAGTTCTTTGGCGCCCGTGGCCTTGATCTTCTTAATCACCTTCTCAGCGTGGGATTCGAAATCTTCACTTCCCATGAGGAATAGCGGAAAGCCGCAGCATCCCTCTTCGCTGGCCAGCGTTGTGTAGTCCACGCCCGCCGCGTCGAGAGGCTTGATCAAGCTGGGAACCATCTTCATGTCCAGGTAACTGGGAACACATCCCATGAAGAGAAGGGTTTCAGCCTTTTCCTTGAGTTCTCCCTTCGAGGCTTTTTCCTTGAGTGCTGGGGGGTAGATCTCGATTCTATCCGCCTTAGCGCTGGCGTAAACATTTCCCGTCTTCAGGATGTTGTCTCTCACACCCAGAACCGGTTCCGGAGCCAATCCGGCGTCATACAGCTTCCGGCGCACCCCTTCCACAATCTCGTCCACTTTGATTCGGGCCGGGCAGAAGTAGGTGCAGGCCTGGCACGTGGTGCAGCTGTAGAAGGCCTCTGCGAGATCCCTTGTGGGCTCTATGGACCCGTTTAAGAGATAGAAAGCGAGAGCGTTTCTGCCCCGGGCATTTCTCGATTCCCTCTGAGTCACGCTGAAGGTGGGGCACCCGAGACGACAGAAACCGCAATGAATACATGCTAGAACCTCGTCGTCTACATCTTTGCCGTAAGAGTTGACCCCTTCGGGGTGGTCGAGAAGGGGTTGAAAGGCGAAGTAATCGTAGAGATCCGCCTTCCCCTCTTTTTCGAGTGCCATCTTCCCTGGATTTAAAATATTGTCCGGATCCAGAGCATGCTTGATCTTTCGCATCACCTCCATGGCAGGACCGACTTGCTGTTCGATGTGGGGCGCCCTGGTCAAGCCGGTTCCATGCTCTGCGCTCAAGGTTCCCTTCATCTCCAAGGCGGTCTTGACCAGTTCTTCTGCGGCCGGTTTCAGGCGATTCCAGTCATCCCTGCTTCTCACATCGCAGACAAACGTGGTGTGCACATTGCCGTCTCCCACGTGCCCGAAAGTGGTGATGAGGATGTTGTATTTCTCGGAAATGGCTTGGGCCCGCCGGATGGTCTCGGGAATCTTGGTGGAGGGGACACCGAAATCTTCTGCTATGGCCACCAGGCGGTTACCGGGCTTGATTCGCGATAGGGTGGGCACAAGGCCGCCCCGGGCGCGCATCATCTCTTCTCGCCGTTCCGGGTCGTCTGTCCATTCGTATTCAAGGACATTGTATTTCTTGCAGATTTCGCCTATGCGGTTCATGTCCCGGACCACCACCTCCTTGGGTCCGTCTGCTTCCATGATGAGAAGGGCTTCAATCTTGCTCACGTCTTTGCCAAGAGCCTCCTCGACCACCTTGAGGCTGAACTTGTCCATAATCTCGCAACCCGCCAGCTTGATGCCTGAGGTGGTGACTTCAGTGACCGCGTCGCCTGCGGCATTCACGTCGCCGAAAACGGCAATGGCCAGGGCGGCGTATTCCGGTTTCGGTTCTAACTTGCACACAATTTCCGTGATAACGCCCAGGGTTCCTTCAGCCGCGCAAAAGAGGCGGGTTAGGTCATAACCCAGGGATGTTTTAGGCGTGATGGTTCCTGTCTCAATGATGGTGCCATCCACGAGCACCACCTTGAGCCCTTTGATGTAGTCTTTGGTGGTTCCGTATTTGACAGCCCTGTGGCCGCTTGCATTGGTGGATACCATACCACCAATGGTGGCGACTACCTCGCTGCCCGGGTTCGGTGGGAACATCAGACCCTGCTTGCCCAGGGCCGTATTCAGCTGCATGCAGATGACGCCGGGCTCAACGCGGGCATAAAAATCTTCCTTATTAATCTCCAGAATGTTATTCATGAGATGAAGATCCATCAAAAGGCCACCCCGGACAGGCAGAACAGCCCCGGTCGTGCTCGTGCCGGACCCACGGGCTACCACGGGAACTTTGTCCCTGTTGGCAAGCTTCATGATGGCTGAGACTTGTTCGGTTGTTTTTGGGAAAATCACCGCATCCGGGATGCCCTGGTGAACCGACATATCCCGGGAGTTGCAAAGGCATTCAATGCGATCGGTGAAAATATGCTCTGGGCCGACGATTTCCTTGATTTCTTCGACAATGCTCATAAACTGGCCTCCGTTTGTGCCTCCGATTTGAAGCCGACGACAAAAGCCGCCCCGAATAGTGGCTATTATTTAGCTATAAAGTGACTACCATATATAATGGATCAAAATAGATCCTGTCAAGCAGAAACGTAGGAAGATGCCTGACCTGGGCGGGGTTCTCGATCGATAGGAAATAGGGCGGAATCATTCATGGAGGAAAGTCGTGAACTATGACGCGATTATTGTTGGTGCGGGCCCAGCCGGTATATTTGCGGCGCTGACTTTGGCGGATTTGGGTGTAGAGTCCGTTCTCTTGTTGGAACAGGGAAAAGACCTGCCCGAGCGGGAGCGGGAGGATATGCTCTGTGGTTGGGGGGGAGCGGGTGCCTACAGTGACGGCAAGCTCACCTTCTCCGCAGAGGTGGGCGGGTTTCTCGGCGAGTTTTTTGAAAGAGAAGCCCTGTATCGCCTTCTGGGGGAGGCGGAAGCGGTTTACGTCGCCCATGGTGCGCCGAACCGCGTCTACGGAGAGGCAACCCCGAAGCTTCAGGAATTGGGTGACCGGGCAAGACTCGAGGATCTAGAGTTGATTCCCACGCGCATTCGGCATATGGGCACGGAGAATTGCCCCAACATCCTTGCCCGTCTTCAAAAAGCCCTGAAGAATCGGGTTGAAATCCGGACCGGGTGTCGCGTTGATCACTTTTTGGCGGAAAAAGGGCAGATTAAAGGGGTGAAATTGGCTGATGGAGAAGTGGTGAAAAGCCGTTTTGTGGTGGCTGCCCCGGGCCGATCAGGCGCGGCATGGATGAAGGAGGAGGCGGCCCTGCTGGATCTCAGAACACAGGCCAGCCCTGTGGACATCGGCGTCCGGGTGGAACTTCCCGCGCCGGTGCTCAAAGAGATTACGGACACCACCTACGAGTCAAAGCTCATCTATTACTCAAAAACTTTCGACGACAAGGTTCGCACCTTTTGCATGAATCCCTACGGTGAGGTTGTGACAGAGAGAAACAACGGCATCATCACCGTAAACGGCCACAGCTATGCACAAAAGGTGAGTGAAAACACCAACTTCGCCATCCTTGTGAGCAGCGCCTTCACAGAACCCTTCGACGATCCCATCGCTTATGGGCTCTATATTGCGCGGCTGGCCAACCTCCTGGGAGGAGGGGCTATCATTCAGAGGCTCGGCGACCTGTTGACAGGTCGGCGGAGCACGTGGGCGCGCATTGACCGATGTCTTACAAGGCCAACACTCACGAATGTGACGCCAGGAGACTTGAGTTTTGTATTCCCCTACCGACACCTGATGAGCATCATCGAAATGCTACAGGCTCTGGACAAAATCGCTTCAGGGGTTTATTCCCGCCATACCCTCCTCTATGGTGTAGAGGTGAAGCTGTACTCCAACAGGATTTGGGTTTCTTCCGAACTGGAAACGGAAGTGAACAATTTGTTCGCTGTGGGGGACGGTGCAGGGATCACGCGGGGATTGCTTCAAGCATCAGCAAGCGGGATCCACGTGGCACGAGCCATTGCAGAAAGGCTGAAATGATGAAGGCCTCCCGCCCCCGCCATAAGGCGGCGGGATCTTCGACAGTCACGCAAAAAATCCTTCAAGGCCTTCTTCGGTGGTCAACAGCTTTCCCTTGTAATCATGTGTACTTATTTGCCGGAAGACACAGAATTAACCTTGACATTGCTGTGGTGTTGAATGTTATATGGGGATCTTGAAAATTGCGTAAAAAAATGAGTTATTTTGGCTACATAGATCGGTTCTGGACAAGGCGTTTGAAGGACGCAAAGGTCTTGATCGTCTATGGAGGCTTTGAGTTTTTTTTGAACATGTTGGATGATGGATTGACAAAGGCATTGGAGGTGCCGTGATGGACGTTGAGGAGAAAATTCAGGATTTGCAGAGAAGGGTCCTTGAGGCGGAGTTGGGGGGCGGCCAGAAACGCATTGACGATCAGCATGCCAAAGGGAAGATGACGGCAAGGGAAAGAATCGATTTCCTCATGGACAAAGGGAGCTTCCAGGAGATCGACAGATTCGTGGTGCATCGCTGCCACGATTTTGAAATGGGCAAGAAAAAGATCCCGGGTGACGGGGTTGTGACGGGATACGGGACGATCAATGGGAGACGGACCTTTATCTTTGCCCAGGATTTTACCGTGTTCGGTGGATCGCTGAGCGAGACGTTCGGTCAGAAAATCTGCAAAGTCATGGATCTGGCTGTACAGAACGGGGCACCCATGATTGGACTGAATGACTCGGGCGGGGCCAGGATTCAGGAAGGCGTCATGAGTCTGGGAGGATATGGTGAAATCTTTAAGAGAAACGTTTGGTCCTCCGGGGTCATCCCGCAGATTTCGGTGATCATGGGACCGTGCGCCGGAGGGGCGGTTTACTCTCCGGCTCTTACGGATCTCGTCATCATGGTCAAACAGACAAGCTATATGTTCATCACCGGCCCCCAGGTGATCAAGGCGGTCACCTCAGAGGAGGTAACCTCTGAGGAACTGGGCGGCGCCATGACCCACAATAGCAGGAGCGGGGTGGCCCACTTTGCCGAAGACACAGATCAGGCCGCTTTAGACCGCGTCAAAGCGCTGCTCTCTTATTTCCCTCAGAATTACCGCGAGCGCCCTCCTTCGATGGAATGCTCGGACGACACGGAACGCATGGAACCGTCTTTGAACAAGGTGGTCCCCACCAACCCGAGGCTCCCCTACGACATGCGGGATATTATACGAACAGTTCTGGATGACAAGACATTCTTAGAAGTGCAGGAGCACTTCGCACAAAACATGGTGGTCGGATTCGGGCGCCTGAACGGTTTTTCCGTGGGGATTGTGGCCAATCAGCCGAGAATCCTTGCCGGTTGCCTTGACATCAACGCCTCTGTGAAGTGTGCCCGATTTGTGAGAATGTGCGATGCCTTCAATATACCGCTCATCACCTTTGTGGACGTACCCGGATACTTGCCGGGGGTGAACCAGGAATACGGGGGCATTATCAAGCACGGAGCGAAAATCCTCTATGCTTACTCTGAAGCCACAGTCCCCAAGATTACGGTGGTGACCCGAAAGGCTTACGGCGGAGCCTATATCGCCATGTCCGGCAAGCACCTTGCAGCGGACATCAACTATGCCTATCCCACAGCGGAGATCGCCGTGATGGGCCCGGAGGGGGCGTGCAACATCGTTTTTAGGAAGGAGATCTCAGAAGCGAAAGATCCTGATGCCACCCGAGAGAAGTTGATTGAGGATTACCGCACCAATTTTGCTAGTCCATACCGGGCGGCGGAAGTCGGCTATATTGACGAGGTCATTTTTCCGGAAAGCACCCGGCCCAAACTCATTGGTGCGCTCATGATGCTTCAGAACAAGAAGACCTCGATCCCTGGCAGAAGGCACGGCAATACACCGCTCTAGCTGTCTTTATAAGCTGAGGTCTTAACATTTGTGTCAAGTTTTCAGAAAATTCCATGTTTATCATTACTGAACACGTGATACTGGATACTGGTCTCTGCCTGCCCGCTCGCGCCTTAGTTCATCTAAGATAAGAACCATTGCTTTTGTGCCATTCGCTCAGTTGCCCCCGTGGCAACCGAGCGGCTCGCATCGCAGGCGGGGATACTGGATGAAAAAGGAAAACAACATTTTGTTAAATTTATCCAGTATCCAGCATCTTTTCGCCTCAAGCAAAGTGATATTTAATCGATCACCTCACCCGTCCTCCGCAGTAAGCTGCCACGGAGGATGGATCGGTTTGAGGCGAAGCTTCCCTAGTCTATGGCTTTGATCCGCTTTTCCCAGAACTCCTTTTCTTTTTCTCTCCAGTCCTTGCCGCCGAATCGTCTGTCGTAGAAACTGGTCAACCTCTCGGACCACCGTATCCAGGGGCTCTTGTTCTTTTCTCTTGCTTCAAGGACGTCGGCAACGAAAGTGGCAATGTTGGACATTTCTTCTTTGGGCGCGTAGTAGGAAGCGCCCTCTTCAGCGGATCTTCTGAGGTTCTCTTCCGACAAGCCGTGTGCCGTGAGCATGAGGGCCGGGACATTTCTTCGGATGGCTATTTCAAGGAGCTCGAAGCCCTGGACTCCCATGATGTCCAAGATAGCAATGTCGTAGACACTGTCTTCCAGAAGGCGCTTGCCCTCTTCGAAGGTGAGGGCCGTGTCGACTTTGCACATGTCCAAAAGGGTGGACAGGGAATCAAGAACATCTTTTTCGTCGTCCACGATCAGGACTCTTTTGCCGGCAATATACGCTTTAGGATCCACTTTCTTGTCTCCTTGAGATTTATCTAATCATGGAAAACTCCCGCTATGCGGGGGTCTAATTTCAATGGGTTGAGCCCGAATGAAGTAATGGAGCGATAGAGTGTTGGAGTACTGGGGCAAAGAAGAAAACAACGGCCGACACAAACTGAAAATGTCAAATGTCAAATTTTACCCGCCTTCGGCGGCGCCACAGGCGACCACGGATCAAATGCCAAATCAAATCCTAATGTTAAATGACAAAAAGGAGCAAGTTATCGAACTTTTGGATTTGGGATTTTGACATTCATTTGACATTTGGATTTTGGCATTTGTCATTAATGCACTCCTACTTCGCCAAACTCCATTTCTTGGACCCCATCATTCCATCATTCCAATATTCCTTCCAGCCATTACTCCATCACTCCATTACTCCAGCCCTCGAAAGACCCTCTGGGGCAGGCCAGAGCCAGGGCCTCAGGTCCCGGATTCTTAACAAAGTGTCGGGCTTAACAAGGAAAAAGTCAACGACAAGGGCAGGGCCCTCTCACTCCCCTCAACGCTCAAAGAGCTTCTTCACATCTTCCTTGAGAACTTTTCCCATTGTGTTTTTGGGCAGTTCTTGGACGAGGACCACCGCCTTGGGGCACTTCCAGTTGTGGAGGTGTTGTTTGCAGAACCGCTGAACCTCTTCCGCCTCGACACGGAACCCGGGCTTTGGCACAACGGCCGCCACCACCTTCTCTCCCCATTTCTCATCCGGTATACCCACCACCGAAGATTCTGCAATACCCTCAATTCGGTTGATCGCCGCCTCCACTTCCTTGGGGGAAATATTCTCGCCCCCGGAAATGATGATGTGCTTGATGCGATCGGTCAGGTAGTAATAGCCCTCCTCGTCTACGTTTCCCAGATCGCCGGTCTTGAACCATCCATCCACAAAGGTTTTGGCCGTCTCCTCCTGTTTTTGCCAGTACCCCGGCGTTACGGCAGGTCCTTTCAACCAGATCTCTCCAGTCTGTCCCGGTGCCACATCTTGAAGTGTCTCAACATCCACGATCCGCACCTCAAGACCAGGCAGGGGCAGACCGATAGACCCGGGCTTTCGCATCCCCCTGACAGGATTGGAAAAATTCATTCCTGTCTCAGACATGCCCTCCCTCTCTACAGGTTCTTTTCCGAAGATCTTCTTGATTCTTTCAAAGTCCTTGGGAAGAAGAGGCGCAGAGCCGGAGGTCCACAGCCGCATGTGATCAAAATTGAGTTCCCGGCCTCCCACGGAGTCCATCAACTTTCCATACATGGAAGGAACAGCCATGAAGACGGTGCAGACCTCTTCTCCCTCTTTACTGGTGAGAGTGGGGATGACATTTTCCGCCGTGAAGGCATCGAGCATGAGGACATGAGACCCTGCGATGAGAGCGGTGTGAAGGGCAAAACACAGGCCGTGGACATGAAAGAGGGGCAGGGCATGACAGAGCACGTCCGACTCGGAGATTTCCCAGATGTGGATAATGTTCTTCGCATCGTGTACGAGATTTTTCTGGGTGAGCACGGCACCTTTCGGCTTTCCTGTGGTCCCTGATGTGTAGATGATGAGGCCGGGGTCATGGGGAGCGATTTCAACGTGAGGGGTTTCGGCAGAAGCGGGCCTGAAGAAATCGATCTCCTGGTAGGGTCTTTCAGTAGGAATGACCAGGTTGGTTAGTTGGGACGCGATATCCTTGATCATGGTTTCCTGCTGAGACCCTGAAAGGACCAGCTTGGCATTCGCATCCTCGATGAAATAGGCCATTTCAGATTTCTTGAATCCCGGATTGAGGGGCACGGCGACCGCCCCCAACTTTTGAAGGGCCAGGTGGGCAATCACGAACATGAGGGATTTTGGGAAAAAGAGGATGACCCGGTCTCCCTTTTCTACGCCCATGTTCCGGAACATGTTAGCCAATTGATTGGAGTCCTGATGGAGGTCTTTGTAGGAGAGCCCCGTCTCCCCTTTCCCCTCTCGGAGAAAAGTGATGGCCTTTTTGTCGCCTTGTTTCATGAAGGCATTTTCAAAACAATCTCTCAGGGACTCTTCAGCCATTTTGGCCTCCGTCTAACATGAGTTCACAACATGTGTTTCTCAGAGTCTTTCTAAAAACCCTATTCCTACCCGATCATCTTGTTGGGCAGCCAGAGGGCCAGCTCGGGCCAGATACAGACTGCCACGATAACGAGACACTCGATGACGACAAAAGGGAAGACCCCCAGCAAAACGTGGGACATGGGAATATCCGGTGCGATGTTTTTCACGATATAGAGATTGAGCCCGACAGGTGGTGTCACCAGACCGATTTCAAGATTCACGGTCATGATGACGGCAAACCAGATGGGATCAAAACCCAATCCCTGGATAATGGGAAGAAGCAGAGGGGCCACCATCAAAATCACGGCTGCAGGAGGGATAAAGAATCCCAAGATCAAGAGCAAGATGTTGATCAAGACGATGATCCCCCATTTTCCCATAGGAAGCTTCAAAATCAATTCCCCAAGGGCCTGGGTTGCGTACAGGTCTGAAGACACATAGGCGAAAAACAAAGCAGCGGCCATGATCATGAGGATCATGCTGCTTTCGTTGAGGGCCTTGACAAATATTTTCCAAAGTTGCCGGGGCCGGTAAATCTTGTAGATGGTCATCACAAAGAGGAGAGAGAGGACAGCGCCGACCCCCCCAGCCTCGCTCGGGGTGGCCCAACCCCCGTAAAGGGATCCCATGATGCCGATAATGATGAGAACAAAGGGCAGAATTTTGATGAGCGATGTGAACCGATCCTTCCAGGTAAAGGATTCCACGATCCCTCTATCTTCAATGTAGTAGACGGCTCCCCTTTTGGCAGGAACCAGCTTTCGGTAATAGAAAACGGCGCCTACCCAGATGCAGCTCAGCAAAATTTCGAGTATTCCGGGCAGCACGCCGGCAATAAAGCATTTGCCAATAGAGGTTTCTGTGGCCACGCCGTACAGGATCATGGTGACACTCGGCGGTATCAAAATACCGAAGGTCCCCGCATGGGCAATGAGTCCCGTGCTCAAGGCGGGCGAATAACCCCGCCGCCTCATTTCGGGAATCCCAATACCCCCGATGGCGGCTGCGGTCGCCGGGCTTGACCCACAGAGGGCCGCAAAAATGCCGCACCCCACCATATTGGCTATACCAAGGCCCCCGGGGATTTTGTAGAGCCACTTGTGCAATGTCTCGTATAAGTCGCGGCTCGCCCTTGATTCGGCTATGGGTGCGCTCAAGAAGATAAACAGGGGAATGGCGAGAAGCGCGAAATTGTCCATGCTTCCGTGAAACACGTAGGGAACGGTAGTCAGAAGTTGCGGGGAGAAAATAAGGATGAAGACGAGGGAAATCGCGGCCAATCCTGCCCATATAGGAATACCCGAGATCAGCAAAGCAAAGGCACTCCCAAACAAAAGCACAGCCAGCACATATTCACTCATAGGGGACCTTCCTTTCCGGCATCCGTTATTCTTCTTTGGGGGCTGAATCAGCCTCTGTGACCTCGATATCTCTCAGTTCAAACCGCTCAGCTTCCTCAGCAATTTCCCCTTTCTTCAGCATGATAATTTTTTGCCGGATGTAGAGGATGTATTGGAGAAACAAAACGGTCATTCCGAGAGGGAGGAAGAGACAGGGAATCCATAATGGAGGGCTCCACAAGGACTCAGAGTGCTCCTTGTTGACCACCGTCTCCCACCACATGGGCCACGCGTACCAGGCCAGTACAGCCGCAAGAATGGCGGAAATGATGGAGACCACGATGATGGTCAACTCCCGGGCTCTTGGAGAAAGGTGGATGATGACAAGGTCCACATTGAGATGATGCTCATTCTTCTGGACAAAGGGAGCACCGGTAAACACGACAAACATGAGCAAGAAAATGGATGCCTCTGTCTGCCAGATGGTGGAAATGCCGAAGACCTTTCTGATGATGACCGCCTCCGTTACGATAAGGGCTGCAGCCACAAGGCATAATGCAGCAATCCAGCCGGTGAGGTTGGTCATGGCATCAATGATCCAGGCCGCGATTTTTCCAAGCCGTTTCATAGTGCGTCCTTTCCGTGATCACCAAAAAGCGTGGCGTATGAAGTGAAACGCCCTCTGAGATGCATACACTTACGGGGAATAACAGGACAGCGAGAAATGCTTTCTCAAGAGCATCCCGTAGCAATTAAGGACGGCGCTCTTATGGGCGATCAGCTCATAAGAGCAGCCGCCAAGCTTCGGACAAAGGCCTTTCAGTTTTGGGCAGAGGGCGCCTTTTGAACTAGTCTTGCATGGCCTTGAGGGCGAGATCTAAAAGCTCCTGCCCGCCTTCTACGGTTTCCGCGTACTCCTTCCACGCGGTCTTCTTGGCGAATTCCAACCATTCATCGAATTCTGCCTTGGTCATGTAATGGATGTTCACGCCGGCCTTGGTGTATGCGTCGATGAAGGTATCCACCAATCCCTTGAAGTTTTGGGGTATCCAGCTCTCATGCATCCATTCGGCCACATCGAGAAAGATCTTCTGCTGTTCCGGCGTCAGTCTGTCCCAAGTTTTCATGGACAGACAAAGGTTTTCCCCCATGTACCAGATGGAGTAGTCCCTGGGAATGTTGATGTAGTCGAGGACTTCATATAGGCGGTATGAGACGAAAGATGCAGAGGAGGTCAGCATGGTGTCCAGAACACCGGTTGAAAGGGCATGGTAGGTTTCCGATGAAGGCATGCTGGTAATGGAGGCCCCGGCTGCCTGCAGCATGTATTCAAACTTTTTTCCCGCGGCCCTCAGCTTGGTTCCCTGAAAGTCGGCAGGCACTCTGATTTGCCGGACTTTGCTTCCAATGCCCCCGTCGAACCAGCCCCACACCAAGTTCTTAACGCCATTCTGCTCAATGATCGCGTCAACTTTCTTGCCGATAGGTTTATGCCTCCAACTGAGTCCTTGCTTAACGGTAGTCACCGAGCATGGCATGAGGGTGATGGAGAGCTGAGGCACTTTGCCGGATGCGTAGTCCAGTGGGAAACAGGACATGTCTAGAGCCCCTTTTCGCATGGCATCCCACTGCTCCCTAGCTTTATAGAGTGATTGGGCAGGGTAGTGACGAAAGGTGATCTGCCCTTTTGTCCTTTCGGTCACCATGTCGCCCAAGACGCGGCCCATTTGATCTCGAACATCTCCTGCAGCGAACTGGTGCGAGACTTTGAGCACCATCGGTCCTGCCTCCGCCACATCTCCCCAGGCCAAAAAGACACATGTGAGAGAAAAGACAACGGCCAAAATTCCCAGTTTTCTCAAATCCCCCTTCATTGTTCTCTCCTTTCCACGTTGAAGGTTACAGAACATGGCGGCACGGTTAAGCCGCCAGCGATTCGCCATCTTTGCCCTCATTGCCGGCATAGAGGTCTAGGAGGGCCTCGCACTGCTTCATGAGATGCCTTTTCATGGTGGCCTCCGCCAAGTCCGGGTTTCTTTTGCGGAGGGCCCCCAGAATGTCTCTGTGTTCCTGCATGGACCTGTCAAAGCGATCTTTGTGATAGAGCTGTCTATGCCGGTAGAGGAAGATTTTCCCTCTCAAAGCATTGATCACCTCAATAAGGGCTTTGTTCCCTGAGAGTTGCTGAATGTAGACATGGAGGACATTGTTGACATCGAGGTAAGCTTTATGGTCTCGATTTTGGTAATGCCACTCCAGCTTTTCGTGGAGCCCCTCGATCTTCTTGAAATCCTTGTCTTTCATCTTTTTCGTGGCCACGCGGGCGCACATGCCTTCCAGGACGCTCATGACCTCAAACATGTCTTTAATATCTTCAATGCGCGGTTCGCTCACGAAGGCGCCTTTATGGGGGACAAGGTCTATGAGCCCCTCTGAGTGGAGGATTCGAAGGGACTCTCTCACCGGCGTTCTGCTTACGCCCATGGCTTCGCAAAGATACTTTTCGTTGATTTTCTGTCCTCTTACCAAAGAGCCCTTACGGATCATCTCCCGGATCCGTTCGGCGACTTGCTGGTGTAAGGTTTTGGAGTTGATTTTTTGCATGCTGACGCTCCGAGCAATTAATAATGTATACAAAATAAATTATTATAAATTTGTCAAGTAAAAAGGGCTTCTTTTTCCGGGGACTCTCATTATGCATTGAAATGTCTGACATAAATGAATAAGGTAGAAAGTCGTATAGGCGCGAGCCGCGGCTATCCCCATTATGAAAGCACGTGAATCCATGGCTTGAGAGGATGGGTGCGGGGATTTGCGAGATCTGGAACGAAAAGGGGATGCAATTTGGCATGAGATTTTTTATAAATGTGGGATCTCACCGTATCCCATAGCGAGGAGGCAGGGGGTAAACATGGAAAAGAAGAGTTTGGTCGAAGGGAAAAGGATTCTCATTGTGGATGATGAACCGGATGTGCTGGACACCCTGGAAGAATTGCTGTCCATGGGTAAAGTGAAAAAGTGCACCACCTTTGAAGAGGCGAAGACTCTTCTGGAAACCGAGAAATTTGATATTGCGGTGCTCGATATCATGGGCGTCGACGGCTATGAACTGCTGAAACTCGCGAACAGGAAGAAGGTGCTTTCCGTCATGCTTACCGCCCATGCCCTGAGTCCTGAGAACACGGTCAAGTCATTTAAAGAGGGCGCGGCTCTCTATGTGCCGAAAGACAAAATCGCTGATATCGTGACCTATCTCGAGGATGTTCTCGAAGCCAAGGACAAGGGCAAAAGCACGTGGTGGCGCTGGATAGACCGATTTGCCGCCTATTATGACGAAAAATTCGAGAAGGATTGGCAGTACAGGGACAAGAATTTCTGGAAGGGTTTTCCTTACGCATAAGCGAGGCTGTTGGGAGATACCCACCTTTCCTGCTGAGGACAGGATGATTGTCTCCCAAAGGAAAGCCCCGGCCTCAAAAAGCCGCCGTTTAGTTTAGAGGTTATGCCATGTCTCTGCCGTAGAAGAGACGATACCGTATTCAAGGAACGCTAAGAATAGGTGCTCAACATAGGGGGTTTCTATGAAAGGCCCAATAAGGTTGATCCGATCCGAGAAGATTGAAGACTGTGAGAACAGGGGACCCATTTATGAATGGCAGGAGGGGAACGCCTATCTGATGATCGATAAAGTGACGTTCAGAGGCAAGACGGGCGCCTTGCTCTGTTACTGCAATCCGCCGGTTCACCAGGTGGGAAACCCTGGCCTGGATGCCTATCTGGAAAGTCTGGAAAAGGTCTTTGACAATAGGGGCGACCTTGATTTTCTCATACTGTGTGGGGCCAATGATCCCGTTCATGCCGGGGGAGATTTGAAAGAGAGCCTGAACCGGCTCGATCATACGCTGGAGATGAAAAAGGTCAAAGAGGCCGCAGGCGCCTCAACTGAAGAGATAGACCGGCTCTTTGAGTGGGCGGATAGCCGGCTGAAAAAGGGTATTGCCCTCCATGGAAGCGTGAGAAGGCTTGCCCAAAATATGAGGGTCGTTGCCGCCTGTGGGGGAGGGACACGTTTCGGAGGTTCGGCGGAGATCCCGCTCATGGCGGATTACTTGGTGGGTGATTCCAGAAGCGGCATGTGTTTCAGTGAAGCCATGATCGGGCTCATCCCGGGCTGGTCAGGAGTCGCCAGAACGCTGGTTAAGGCCGGGCTTACCAACGCCCAGTACATGGCTATGACCTCCACGGAGGTGAAGGCCTCCCAGCTCAAGGAGATCGGCATCTATAACGTGACTGTAGACGTGCTCTTTCCTTTCCCGAAGCGGCAGAAAACAGATGATCCTAAGGCGGACAAGGCCGCCTATCTCCAGGCCTTAGAGGCCCATAACGATGAAACCGGGATGCTTCTTTTGCCCAAAGCGCTGGAGATAGCCACATGCGCCAAGGAAGAGATCCCTGTGATTGGGAAAGCGGATAGAACCGCATTGGCCAGGGAGGAAGAGATCTCTCAAGAAGTGGAAAGAAGGAAGAACCCGGAGAACTACTCTCATGTGTGGGGAAAGCCATTAAAAGAGGTCAAGGAGGAGATGAAAAAGATGGGAAGACCTCTGGCGCCGCAGTCCGTTGAGGGTTTGAGCGAGCTTTTGAAGGGTTACCATCCGTCTGCCTTTGATGAACTTTCCTTTGTTGAGAAGGAGATGGAGGCGGATGCCAGACTTTACAGAGATCCAAGGTTCAGAGCAGGGTTGATCGCCACGCTGGAACAACGGGTCGCAGATTACAGGGTATAAGGGGGTGTTCCCTATGAGACCGTATTTTGAACAGATGAGCCCTATAGGCAGGCCTTTGACTGAAAAAGAGAAGAAAGAAGGAGAGTCGAACGCCCAGGAGATCTTCACGGTAGACCAAGATGTGGCGGAAGCCGCGGAGGAGAGAAAGAAAACGGGTATCCCCATGGAAAAGATTCACAAAAGGGGAGAGAAGACTGCGTGGGAAAGGATCGACCTTCTGGTTGATCCGAACACGTTTCTGCCCTTGAATACCTTGTATGACCCGGAGTTCAACCAAGAGGGTACGACAGGGGTTGTCACCGGGTTGGGCAAGATATCAGGCCGATACGCCGTCATCATCGCATCAGACAACAAAGTCCTTGCCGGCGCCTGGATTCCGGGTCAGAGAGAGCATGTTTTCCGAGCCCAGGACATGGCGGAGCGGTTGAACATCCCGCTCGTATGGGTCCTCAACTGTAGTGGTGTCAAGCTCACAGAGCAGGAAAAGGTCTATGCCGGTCGGCGGTCCGGGGGAAGGACCTTTTTCAGGCATTCTGAGCTGGCTGAAAAAGGGATCCCGGTCATTGTGGGAATGTACGGCACCAATCCTGCGGGCGGCGGGTACCATGCCATCAGCCCGGCCATCATCTTCGCCCACGAAAAATCCAATATGGCTGTGGGTGGTGGCGGCATTGTGAGCGGCATGTCACCCAAGGGATATTTTGATCTGGAAGGGGCCGAGATGCTTATTGATGCCACGAGGCAGTTTAAAGCAGAGCCCCCCGGAGGCGCGAAGATTCACCATGACGGAACGGGCTTTATGAGGCAGATCTTCGACACGGAGGAAGGCGTGATCGATGCCATAAGAAACTGTATGGCAGGGATGCCTTGTTATGACCCGTCGGCGTTCCGAGTTGCGGCCCCTGCGGAACCCGCTTACCCACCGGATGAACTGAACTACGTGGTGGCCTTCAACCAGAAGCGGGTTTACAGCATCGAACAGGTGCTTGCCAGGCTTTTTGACAGCAGCGAACACATGGAATACAGGCCGGACTACGGCCCGGAAGTTTACTGCGGGCTTGCCAAAATCGACGGCTTTCCCATCGGGGTGATCGCCAATCGCCAGGGGTTCCTGGGCCAAGACTACCCCGGATATGCGGAAGGGCAGTACATGGGAATCGGGGGCAAGCTTTACCGGGAAGGGCTTATCAAAATGAACGAACTGGTGATGTTCTGCGGGCGAGACAAAATACCCATGTTGTGGTTCCAGGACACAAGCGGGATCGATGTAGGAGACATCGCCGAGCGGGCGGAACTCCTCGGCCTCGGACAGTCCCTCATTTACTCCATCGAGTCGTCCCATGTTCCCATGTTGTGTGTGGTATTGCGAAAGGGAACGGCTGCGGCCCATTACATCATGGGAGGGCCTCAGGCAACCCGGAACAACGGTTTCACCCTGGGCGTGGCGACCACTGAAATCTATGTTATGCATGGGGAGACAGCGTCGGTGGCCGCCTTTGCGAGGCGCCTTGTCAAGGAAAGGGATGGGGGAAGATCCCTTGATCCCGTGATCGAGAGGATGAATGCCCTCGCCCAGCAGTATTATGATCAGTCGAGGCCGGTTTATTGCGCAAAGGCGGGTCTGGTGGATGAGATCGTGCCCATGGCAAAGCTGCGGGACTATTTTGTGGGTTTTGCACGGGCGTGCTATCAGAATCCGACCAGTATCTGTCCTCACCATCAGATGCTGCTACCAAGATCGATTAAAGGTTGAAGATTGGGATATTCATAATCTTGTACATAGTGCCAAAAATAGACGCGTATTTTATTCCAAAACAAAATTGTATGTAGGGGTGGGCTTCATGCCCACCCGATGAGCTGATTTCAACATTTTTCCGGGCGGGAAGAAATCCCGCCCCTACGACAAGATTGGAAAAAGTATGCGCAACGATCTATGAGGCTATATACAAAGGAGGAAAAAAGGAGGGATAGAATGAGAGAATATGATTTATTTAGGGTTCACACGAGGATGCCCAAGAAGGTCAGGTTGGCCGATATCACCGTAAGGGATGGATTTCAGCACGAGGAATCATGGATTCCCACAGAGGCGAAGATCTATTACTTACAGGAACTGGCTCTGGCCGGTGTGAAGCGATTGGAGGCGACCAACCTGGGAAATCCGCGTGTCATGCCCCAATTCAAGGATGCTGAAGAGGTGTTGAAAGGCATTAAGCAAGACGAGTATTTTGCGAAGAGACTGTCCAGGAAAGGCATCAACCCGGAGGACGTGGAATGGACGGCTATCACCATCCGAGAGCCGGGGGTGGATCGGGCCATTCAACTCAAGGATCAAGGATATGGCCCGGATCGTGTTCTCATGATGGTCTCCACCGATGAGCAACATCATTTTGCAAACAGCGGCTCCACGCTGCCTCAGTATTGGAAAGAGGCGGAGCGCTGCATCAAGAAATGTAAAGATGCGGGCATCAAGATGTGTGGAACCGTGAGCACCATCTGGGGAAGCCCCATATCCGGACCCACAAAGTTAGAAGACGCTGTGGAATTCACGAGGCGATGGCTGAGCATCGGAGCGGACGATATCGAGCATGCCGACCATGACGGCTCAGCGCCCCCGGACCAGGTCTACAGGTATTATTCCATGATACTGGATGCGCTGCCGAACCCAGATCTCCACGTGGGCCATTTCCATGTGACCCGCGGGTGGGGGCTGGCGAATGTTCTGGCTGCACTGCAGGCGGGTATCGAGATTTTCGAAGGCACCCTGGGCGGACTGGGCGGACAGCCGGCCAACTTCCTGGACAAAGTTCCTGTGCCGGGCACGGGTTCTTACTACTACAGGGATCCCAACGTGGTCGGCCTTATCACCTTTGAAGACATGTGCGTTATGCTCGACGAAATGGGAATCGATATCGGAGGCATCAATGTGGATCGGATTTTGGAGCTCGGTACCCTGATGGAGCGGACGATCGGCAGGAGACTGCGCTCAGAGGCGATCCTTAACGGCAGGATTCCGAAGGAGCCCAGAGAGGAATTCAAGCGGCCCAAGCTGGATCAACTGAAGCAGAAGAACAACGAGAAGCCCGGCCAGATCATTCCCGAGGGGTGGCCCGAAAAGGCGGAAGTGCCAAGGGAGGTGCTGGAAAGAAAAGCCTAGGTGGTTTTGGGCAAATCCACTTGTTCCATATTCTTTCGTGCTCGTGCGCGTAAGCGTAAGCGATTACGACTACGAGCACCGCTCCCTTCAGTCGCTGAGCACGAGCACGATCTCATTGTCACATAACGAATGGATGAAAGGCCTGAGAACCGGACGAAGGGCTTTCATCATTCCACCCGTGTTGGTTTCGATTCTGATTGCGGATGGCGCACTTGGGAAAGGGGGATTTTGGCGTACAGCTCTTTTTGAACCATTTCAGCCAAGGCTCTGACCGCTCTGCCATCGATTCCCGTTTCTGCGCCCCATTGCTTCAAAGCTTGAACCAGCGTTTCCGTTGGCTGGTTGCCGGGGGCCCCTGTGACGCAACCCCCGGTTCCGCCAAGGGATGCGTCAAAACGTCTAACCCCCAAATCATAGGCGACCTTGCTGTTGGCGATCGCTTTTTCGGCCGAAATGTGATGGGGGTGGTACCCGAGACTTTCAATATGTCTTCCCTTCAGCCTGCTCAGGAGATGATCGAGAATTCTGCGTGTCTCCTCGGCACTTGCCACACCTTGGAGATCCGATAAGGTTACCCTCTCTACCCCCAGATCAAAGTAGAAGCGGATATACCCGGTCAGGTCTTCCAAGTCCGGTTTCAAGATTTCCTTTCTCCCGGGAACCAAATACCCGAAAGCTGCTGAAACGTAGCCGACGACGTGCGTTTTTCGGGATAGGGCGTCCTGTATGATCGGTTTGTACTCCTCCATGGTTTCCTGGATGGACCGTCCCAGGTTGGCCCGGTTATGGGCTTCAAAAGCAGAAAAAAAGACGCCCATAGTGTGGTGATATCCGTCCGGTCCGAGATTCAGGGCCAGAAAACTCTCGTAACCGCTTTTATTGGGAACAAGGGTGATAAAACAAACCTTCTCGTAGCGGCCCAGTGCTCCCCCTATCTCCTTCAAGATAGGCTTTTGCATCGCTGGGGCTATTTTGGAGTGAACACAGGAGAAGAGTTCTAGGTGGGTGAAACCGGCTTCGATGAGTCTTCTGGCAATGGCCGCCCTGATTCCGGTGGTGAAGATGTGAAGATAATGGGATGGAACATTCTGGCCGTATTCTCTTAGGGTGACATCCGTGACGATGGCCCTGTTTTTGCCCCTTTCCTCTCCCACAGAAGTCCCTTTTGCGTCAGACCTTTATGGTGGTTCCCAGTTCCCTCATGGTGGATTGAAGAGATTCTATGTCCTCGATGTTGAGTCTCGGCACGGCATCATCGATATCTTTGATCATATTCGACAGCACCTTCTTGGGACCGATCTCGATGAACAGGTCTGCCCCGTTATCGACCATCTTTTCAACGGATCGCCGCCAGTCCACACAGGTAAAAATTTGCTCATAGAGTTCATCCTTAATGTGGTTGGGATCTACGATAGCCTGTGAAGTGACATTGGCGATGATCGGCTTAAGGGCGATGGCCATGTGGCTGCTGTAAAGTTCTCGTTTAAACTGGTCCGCGGCGGGCTTCATGAGCGGGGTGTGAAATGGGCCTTCTACCCTCAGATGGGTGGCAAGCATCCCTTCCTTTTTTAATTGCTTGGCCATACTATCCAGATTCCTCTTGAACCCTCCAACAACGATTTGGCTCTTGGTGTTCACCAATGTCACGTAAACCTGAGCATCTTTACACAATTTGTCTATTTCGCTGTAGTCGAGGGCCTTACCCCTGTTGACGATGGCCATAAGCCCGGCATCGGGGTAGTGGTGGCTGAATTCGGTAATGAAAGTTGCCCGTTTATTGACGAGGTCAACGCAAGTCCTGAAATCGAAGGCTCCGGAAACCAACAGTGCGGTATATTCACCGAGGCTGTGGCCTGCAAGGAAGGAAACATTGAGCTTGACGCTGTGTCTCCGACAAAATTCCTCGAAGACTTTGAAGCAGGCGTAGCTCGTAACCATCACCGCAGGCTGTGTGAAAATGGTTTTGTCCAGATCCGCTCTGTGCATGAACTTGCTGCCCAGTTTGGGTTTCTTGAAACATTTTTCAGCGACATCATAGCCGAGCACAGAACTTGCGTCGTCATAGATGTCTTTGACAAGCTTGAATTTGTCATAGAGTTCTTTACCCATACCCACATACTGAGAGCCCTGTCCGGGGAAAATCAAGGCAATCTTGTTATATTTCATGATTCGACTCCTAAATATGATCAGCCCGCCCTTATGCCAGGGGATCAGCATGGCAGGGCCTCCTTTCCCGCCGGATGGGATGGCGGTCCAGAGGCTGAGCCCTGCCTTGCTACTCAATGGGCTTTGCTTCGTCAATAAGCATAATGGGAATGTCGTCTTTTATCTCATAGAGAAGCTTACAGCTGTCACAGATTAACCCGTCCCCGGCATCATTTAGATAAATATCACCTTTGCATTTGGGGCATGCCAGTATATCGAGCAACTCTTTACTGATTGCCATGACGAATCTCCTTTGGGTAAAATGCCAGGGTTTTGCATCCGGAACAAAGACAGGCCAATGTTGATAAAGTCTTTTCGCCGGCCCGGTTGTCCGGCTTATCTTTCATATGAAGTGTCATTCTATCAATACAGACCGGTCATGTCCACTCCCTGTACAATAAATTCAGCCGGTCCTGTTTCCCAATATCCACTGAACCGCCTCCAACAAATCCTCTGCAATGTAAGCAGGTTGTGTGGACTGGTGGGGCAGGACGTAATCGATCTCCCCCAGCCCGTAACCGGTCTTGACCAGAATGCCTCTCACGCCGGCCCGATGGGCCATTTCCATATCGGTGTGTCGGTCCCCAACAACATAAGAGTTCGCCAGGTCAATGTCAAAGGACTCGCACGCCTGGTCTATAAGGCCTGTTTCGGGCTTTCTACAATGACACGTCCGGGTATACTCAGGGACAGTGCCCCTGGAATGATGGGGACAGAAGAAAATGCCGTCAATGGCAGCGCCTTGCTTTTTCAGAAATCCTTGTAAATAGGCGTGCAGTTCGTGGACCAATCCAATGGGGTGATACCCCCTGGCGACCCCGGACTGGTTGGAAACAACGATGGCAAGAAAGTGATTTTCATTCAACAGCCGCACAGCCTCGGAAACGCCGGGAAATATAACAAAACGGCTCATGTGGTTGATATAGCCCATCTGCTCGTTGATGGTGCCGTCACGATCAATAAAAAGGGCAGGCTTTTTCATCTTTCCTCCCGTATCTGTTTAATCATAGAGAACTCCCGCTGTCGGACGGTCAAATTTCAATGCCTTGGGCTCTAATGGAAAAAGCTGTTTGGAGTACTGGATCAAAGGAATATTGGAATATTGGGTGAAAAGAGATAGGATGCCTTAAGGACCCATTATTCCATTCTTCCACTATTCCATCGTTCCCATATGATGTCGTCCATTACTCCATCACTTCAGTCCTGGAGCCCTCAGGGCTCGGATTCTTATCCAGCCTCCTCTTCAGTTCCTCCATCTCGTCCCACACCTCCTGCGGTTCAATCGCCAAAAGGCAAGGGTAACCGATGTCGCATTGCGGCTTCAGACATGGGGAACAATCTATGGGATGCCTCACAATGCGAGCGTATTTACCTCTGGGGCCTGTGGCTAGGGGATCGGTGGATCCGAAGATGGCGACGGTGGGGACATTCAAGGCTGCGGCCACGTGCATCAGCCCAGAGTCGTTGGAAACGAAAAAGTGACATCGCTCAATCAATGCCATGACTTCCCCGAGGGTTGTCATGCCGCAAAAATTCAAGGCGTTACGTTTCATAGCCCCTGTCAAGCCTTTGCAGAGCTGGCTCTCTGCATCGCTTCCCACAACGACGACTTTCACGCCCCACCTGTCCACAGCCCGGTCTCCTATGGCCACGAAACGGTCTACAGGCCAACGTTTGGCTGGGCCGTAGACGGCGCCCGGGCTCAATCCCACCAAGAGATCCTCCTGTTTTATGCCGTGGGCACTCAGCAGCGCGTAAACGGATTTCCTGTCCTTTTCTGAGACGAAGACACGGGGCTCTCTTGTTGGGGCCACCCAATCCATGGCCCTCAAAATGGCCAGGTAGTACTCCACCTGATGTTTTTTCAGGATATCCTCATTCCGGATCACAGCATGGGTTAGAAGGAATCTTCTGCCATCCGTATTGTAGCCTACCCTGAGCCGGACCCGGCCGATGCAGGCCAAAAGGGACGCCTCGAAAGCATTTTGGAAGAGAATGGCAAGATCGAATTGGTGTTGCCGGATTTTGTTTGCCACCCTGAAGATCTCGATGACGTCTCGCGGGTATCCTTTGTCTTTGCTCAAGAGGATAACACGATCCACGGCAGGGTGGTTTTCAAAGAGGGGAACAACCCAAGGACGAGCCAGCACATGGATGGTGCTGTAAGGAAAATTTTCCCGAACGGCCTCTAGGGCGGGCATGGTCATCACCACATCCCCAACCCAGTTCGTGGCCCGGATCAGTATGCGACGGACCTTCGATTTGTCGATGGGCAACTTTCCCGAAACCTTCATCATTTCCACTATTCCATCATTCCCCTTCATGTCGTGCCGTCACGCTATCGCTCCAGCCCTAAAATCCCCTCCCTGGAGTGCTCAGGGCCCGGGTTCTTTGCTAGAATGGCAGCTCACAATAGTTCTTTGTTTTCCATCTCTTATGAAACCAGAACCAGTGGTCCGGATAGCTTCGCACGTACCTTTCAATAATGCTTGTGAAGAGCGCCGTGTTGTCCTCCACATCCTTGGTCTTATCCCCTGTCCTCACTAGCTCCACCTCTCTTTCAAAAATGAGCCGGTATCGTCCATCCCTCTGCCTCACCGGGAAAACAGGGACTACAGGCGTTCCTGTCCTCAGGGCCAGGAGGGCGAGGCCCTTGTTGGCGCATGCCCATCTTCCAAGAAAGGGAACGAAAGCGCCTTCATACCAGTCCACGTTCTGATCCAGCAGGATTCCCACAAGTTTGTTCTCTTTAATCAGGGTCAGAAGTCGGCGCATGCCTTTTTGCTTGGGAATGATCTCGGTGCCGAACAGGGAACGGAGCTCGTTGATAATGCGATCCAGGGGCGCGAAGTCAGCAGGTCTTGCGACCACGGCCAAGTTGCCGAAGCGCAGCGATACAGCGGCACACATGAGCTCCCAGTTTCCAAAGTGGGCGGTGAGGAAGAATACGCCCTTTTTTTTGCTCATGGCGTTCATCAAATGCTCTTGACCTTCGAAGAGCACATATTTGTGCACGGTTTGAGGTCTCATGCGAAACACATGGGGAATTTCAAAAAACATCTGACCAAAGTGCATGTACATGCTACGAAGAAGGTTCTTTGCCTCAGATTCTGTGATGTTGGTGAAGCTTTGCTGGATGTTTTCTAAGGCTACCGACTTCCTGCTCATGGGGATAAGATAAGCAATCGTCCCCAATCCCTTCCCCTTGAGCTGCGCAAGAGGCAAGGGGATGTGAGACATGAGCAGAAGCATCGTACGGATCAATCTGTAGAGCATAACGGTTACCGGGGTTCTAATGCTTCCTGTTTGTTGTTTGGCTAGAACGTATATCCGATTGAGGTTGATGATTGTGAAATTTCAAATGCCAAAGCCCAAATGACAAATCAAATCCAAATGATTAAATGTACAAACCCTTAACCCGGACGAGCCGGAGCCAAAAAGGGAAAAGGTTGAATCGCCATGTATTCTTCCGAATCGCTTTACAGGAAAGGGTCTGCCGTGCATTGAAGAAGTTTCTTGCGCAAATTGAACACAAATTTATTGCTAAGAGACGAATTCCAGCCAAGTCAGTTTTTGGATTTTGGGCTTTGACATTTATTTGTAATTCGGGCTTTGGCATTTGACATTCAAGGGCTTTGCCCTTGTTTAACCTTTTCTCTAATCATGCTGAAAAATTGCTCGTGCTCTCCCAGCAGTTCAAAGGTGATGCTCAAGAACGCCAGATTGGGGCACTCCACGGCCAGGTCTTTCAGCCGGACCCAATCTTTTTCGGTTGTCACCAGGCAGTCGGCATTCAATCGGGCGATATCTTCATTCAGGCGTCGGATCTCCGCTTCTGTGAATGAATGATGGTCCCTAAAGGCCTTGAAGGCGACCGGTTCAGCGCCGAGCGCTTTGAGCGTATCTCTAAAAGCATCGGGCCGGGCAATCCCAGCAAAGGCGACGACCCGTTTTTCATTCAGGAAGTCAGGAGCATGGTCCTCGCCACGATTGGGGAAGACAATCCTCTTCGGCACATGGACGCTCTCAAAAACCGGTTTCTTCGGAAACCTCCTTTGAAGAAGTCTTTTGGGATTGCGCCCGGACTCTAAGGATGCGCGATTAGATCGGGTGAGGACAAAGGCGTCTGCCCTGTTGAGATGGCCCACGGGCTCCCTTAGCGGACCCCAGGGCAGAAGATGGCCGTTCCCAAAGGGGCTCGTTGCATCCATGAGGACAAGATCCAGGTGCCTTTCAAGACCCAGGTGCTGAAATCCATCATCAAGAATAAAAAAATTGGTGCCGTATTTTTCATGGGCCAGCAGACCGGCCGGGTACCTTCTCTTGGAGATGATGACAGGAACCCCTTGCAGTCTTCTCGCCAAAAGGTAGGGTTCATCCCCTGCCTCAGCCGGAGTGGCGCTTATACCACGTTCGTCTGACACCTCAAGGATTTTTTTCTTACTCCTGCTGCCATAGCCCCTGGAAAGCACGGCCACGCGATAGCCTTCATTCACGGCCCATTCTGCCAACATACAGGTGGCGGGTGTCTTCCCGGTGCCACCCGTGGTCAGATTGCCCATGCTGACCACAAAACCGGGCAGGGATTTCCTTCGGCTGTTTCCGAAAGTTCTCACCCTTAGCCTGACACCCGCGCCGTAGAGAAAGGAAAGCGCAGCCAGCGGCAATGCCGCCACTGAAAACCCGCTTTTTTCATGTATTTTCGCCCAATCAAGCGCTCTCATTGCTCATTTGCCGTTTGTCTTAGAGTCCTTCAGCATTGAACATTTGTGATCGCTAATGCGGACTCATCACTCACTCCCCTTCGATTCTTTGACGTTGCTCAGAACAGGCGGATTTCGTTCCGCACTTGAACGAGGAGCTTGGGGGGTATTCTCCACTTTACAGTTGTATTTTATTTAGCTGTTTTATATTATGCTAGGTTAAATTATGTTTTAGCTTAATTGCTTGGGAAGTTTCTTTTTTTATCAATTTTTCTTGCTATCCTGAGTGGTGCTACGCCTCGGTAAGATTCATGCTCCAGATGGATATACAAGAGAATTCCGTGTGAGCAACTATACATTATTATTCATAGAAATGCTTCTGTATAGTCATTGTTATGCCATATGAAGCATGGACAAATAAAGGCCCCATGGAGGTTAAATGATGCTACCTGAAAATCTAGATGAAATTTACTCCCAGTTTTACGATTCAGTTTTCAAAAGCAGTGCATTCGACTCTAAGACGACTTTGCTCCTTTTTATTGCATCATCTATGGCCGTAGCATGCTACCCCTGAATGGAGCTTTTCCTTGGCGGAGCCAAGGAAGAAGGCATCACAGAAGATGAAATTGGTTCCGTGTTATCCATCGTAATGGCTGTCTCTGGTGGGCGAGTTCGTGCACAACTGAGGGAAGTATTGGCAAGGCGGAACAATGCTGACGGCTAGGGTAAAACTGGACAAACCTTTTTCATTGGTGTAATATCCGTCAACCGCTAAAGCTGGGGTCGCTGATGAGCGGCCCACCGGATATAACCGACCTAGGGTATGCTCGGTTTTTGGTACGGAAATCGGCCTCTGGCAATTTTCCCATTAGGAGGACGGCTCAGCAGCCACTGTCAGATACGTTTGCCAACAACACTGAAAAGGAGGAAAGAAAATGAGCAATTCTCAAAGTGAAAAGGAAGTACTCGTGGTCGTGTCCAAACTCAAGAAGTACATCCGTTCGGTGTCTGGAATGAACACGGCGGGCAACGTTGCCCCGGCACTATCTGATGTCATTCGGAATTTGTGCAACCAAGCCATTGAGAAAGCAAGGAGTGATGGCCGCAAGACCGTCATGGACAGGGACTTTTCGTAGGCCATCACATCGGGAAGACATATGAGATAGAGGCATGCCCGTAACATAGTGGCATTCCTCCATGTTGCTCTTGACGGATCAATGCGGCGGCGGTTCTAAACGCGCAAAGGATGGCATGTATTGGGCCGGAAAGAATCACGATGGCATACGACCAGGATATTCAGCAAAAGATAGACGCGATCTACACGGCAGATGAAGAACTCGGTTCCAAACGAATGTTTGGCGGGGTATGCTATTTCATTCGGGGTAACATGGCCTTCGGTATCCACAAGGACAACATTATCGTCCGCCTCGGCTCAGAGGACGAAGCAAGGTGCGCCATCGCTTCGGGTGAAGCTTTTGCGTTTGACATCACCGGCAGAGTCATGAAGGGCTGGGTCATGATCCCGAAATCGCAACTCAAGTCCCCGGAACAATATAAACGCTGGCTTGACAAAGGACTGGCGTTTGCGCAGTCACTGCCGCCCAAGTGATTGCCCAGCCTGTCGACGGAATTGGATTCCCACTTCTCTGGACTTGGCACTCCACAAAGCATAAGTCTTCCTTTACTCTCCTTCGCCAGAATGCTCCGCGCCGCGGTTTGTCGTGACGAAGAGGAGATCCCGTTTTAGCGGGGCGACGGGGAGGCTAAATAATCCATGGAGTGCTCAGCGCCCATCGATCCGGTGAGGTCACCATGGACACCACATACAGACCGGGTAGGAAAGGGGACAGCGCGAAGATTGCAGAACTGATTAGCCTTGCATCTGGTGGTGTTGTGGAGTACCTATTTCAGGGGGTGGTACCGGGTCTCTCCCCGATCCAGGTCTTGACCTACGGTCTTGAAAATGATCAGTATCCCCATTCGTACAGGAGTGCGATCATAGCAGAGCACAACCAAGAGGTTGTGGGAATAGCCCTTTCCTATGCGTCTCACCTCCACGACATCACACCGGAAATGAGGGCATTCTTTCCTGGAGACAGGCTTGAACACCTGAGACATTTCTTTTCGGCGCGCGTTGAGAACAGTTGGTACCTGGATGCTATAAGCGTGGTGAAGCCACATCGCCGAAGAGGCATTGCAAAGACCTTGATCGGCTTGACCAAGGAGAAGGCCGCAGAAAACAGGTTTGAGTCTCTGAGTCTGATAGTTTTTGCGGATAACACGGCTGCCTTGAATTTGTATGAGGATGTGGGATTTAAGGTGGTGCAGCCAGTGGAGCTCAAGGGGAACGAATTTATTCCCCATAAAAAGGGATGTTTGCTCCTGAAGCTTGAATTGACAACCTCGTGTGGTGTCCCAGAAATGCCTTGAAAAAGTTCCTATTCAGAACAGATCGTTCCTTCTTTCAAGGGGCCGTTGGGGGATGGTCTTACAGACCCGCAACCCAAATTCCCTCCGAGCTTGTAAGACGCCCCCATAACGTCAATAGGGGTCGGCGGGCAGGCCCAGGAGATATAGGGTGTTTGATGCATTATCGTCTGGGGCTGCCCAGTGATCAGCATGAGGAATATGGGGCCGTTCCAAAGGCACAGAAGGCATGGTTGCGGGCTGGACGACTACCCCCCAACGGCCCCTCGAGCAAGCGAGAACTTTTTCAAGGTATTTCTGGGAGGTGATACCAGTTCCCCAGGGAGCCAGCCAGCGATAAGGCCTGTCTATTCGTTATGGAGGTTCCTCTTACATCCTGCTGGCTGAACCGATGCTTCGGAGGGAATCAATAAAAGGATCGATCCTTCATGTAAAAGGCCTGGAGAACGCAAACCCTGCAGCGCATGCATTCTGCATTCGCTCGACCCCCTTTGGGCCAGTGGTTATAGTCTGGTCTGTTTTTGGCAAAGACCCGAAAGTGGCTCGAATTCTTCTCTCCAACCCGGCTTTGTCTGCCGAGCAACAAGGGTCTATGCTGTTTCCTGGTTTGCCTCTCTCTTCTTGCTCTGAAATTGATGCCCTTGCCGATGATATTGAAGCATTTCTTTGTGGTCAGGATGTCAGATTTTCCCTTAAAATGGCCCGTATGGATTTGTGCTCTCAGTTCCAGCAGCAGGTTTTGTACGCGGAACATGGCATTCCTCGTGGGGCTGTGAGTACTTATAAGCGCATCGCCGGGTATTTGGGCAAACCGAAGGCGGCCCGCGCTGTCGGCAATGCCCTGGCAAAGAACCCCTTCCCTTTTCTCATACCATGCCACCGGGCCATTCGCTCAAACAGGTTCTCAGGCGGCTATCAGGGCGGCCCAGAAATGAAGCGGCGCTTGCTGGAAATGGAAGGGATTGATTTCGACGACTTGGGGCGCGCTGTGATAGAGGCGTTCTTTTATTGACAAATTTGTGTTACACAAAAAGGAGTCGCAATGACGAGAAAGATTCGCTTGGGTATTCTGTTTGGGGGCAAATCGGCTGAGCACGAGGTATCGCTCCAGTCGGCGAAAAACGTCATCGAAGCGGTGGACCGCGAAAAATATGATATCGTTTTGATCACCATCGATAAACAAGGGGAGTGGTATTTGGCCGATCCTTCAGAGTTCCTTCTAGACCCGGACAATCCCAAGCGCATAAGACTGGTTCAGAGCGATGAGCAGCTCGCCATTGTACTGGGAGATGACAATCAACAGTTGATCCGACTCAAGAGCAAAGAACCCGTTGATCCGCTTGACGCTATTTTCCCGATTCTCCATGGTCCATACGGTGAGGACGGGACCATTCAGGGTTTACTGAAGTTGGCGAATATTCCCTTTGTAGGGGCGGGTGTGCTGGGTTCGGCGGTGGGTATGGACAAGGATGTGATGAAGCGTTTGCTGCGTGATGCCGGAATACCGATCGCTCGATTTGTGACCTTGAGCCGGGATTCTGGAGACAAAGCGCGTTTTCAGGAATTGAGGGCTCAACTGGGGTCGCCCCTGTTTATCAAACCGGCGAATCTCGGTTCATCTGTAGGCGTTCATAAGGTCAGTGCGGAGGACCAGTTTGAATCAGCCGTTCGGGAGGCTTTTCAGTTCGACAGCAAAATCCTGGTCGAGGAATTCATTCAAGGAAGGGAAATCGAATGCTCCGTGTTGGGAAATGAAAATCCCACGGCTTCGGTTCCAGGTGAAATCCTTCCACAACATGAGTTTTATTCATATGAGGCGAAATACATCGATGAAAAGGGGGCCATTCTTGAAATACCCGCCAACTTACCGGCAGATGTGGTAACGGCGATCCAAGATATGGCCATTCGTTCTTTTCAAGCACTCTGTTGCGAAGGGATGGCGCGCGTGGACTTATTCTTACGGGGTCGTGAGGAGATTATTATCAATGAACTGAACACCATTCCTGGTTTTACTCGCATCAGCATGTACCCCAAACTTTGGGAAGTAAGCGGTATGTCCTATCGTGCTTTGATTGACCGGTTGGTCACGCTGGCCATGGAGAGAAATAAGCTGGAAGGGAAATTGAAGACGAGCTATGCGTGAAGGGTCTAATGTGCAAGGGACTGTGGAGGATCTGAAAAGTCACCCGGTCAGCGTGGCTGAGGTCTTCAGAGCGCGTCCCGTTGTGAACCGATTCCTGAAGCCCACCCAGATGATCCGCTACGAGGGTCTCAGCAGGGTCATAGGTGCCGAGGTCTATGTCAAGCACGAAAATCACAACCCAACCGGCAGTTTCAAGATTCGAGGCGGCATCAACCTCATCCATCATCTGCGACAAAGAGATGTAAGGGGCGTCACAACTTTCTCTACGGGCAATCATGGGCTTTCTATAGCAACGGCAGCCCAGTGGCATGGTCTCGCTGCGGTGGTCGTCGTGCCGGAGGACAACAATCCAGCCAAGAACAGAGCGATTAGAGAAACCGGAGCCGAACTGATCGAAGCAGGCCGCACCTTTGAAGAAGCGGCAGAAGTGGTTGAGCAATTGTGCGAGGAACGGGGGCTTTATTACGCCCATCCTGCTGACGAGCCTCACCTCATCAACGGTGTGGGCACAGAGTTCCTGGAAGTTATGGAGGATTTGCCGGACGTGGATGTGATGATCGTTCCTCTTGGCGCCGGCAGTGAAGCGGCGGCGGCCATAACCGTTTTGAAAGGATTTCGACCCGAAATAGAGGTCATCGCCGTGCAGGCGGAGAAATCTCCGGCAGCGTATCGATCGTGGAAAAAAGGGAGAATCTGCTCTGCGCCGAATGAGACCTTCGCCGGGGGGTTTGCGACCGGCAAAGGGTATGCGCTCCCCTTTTCGATTTATCGAGGAGGGCTCCATGATTTTTTGCTTCTTTCGGAAGAGGACATCACCGAGGCCATGGCTCTGGCCATGTATTACACCCATCACCTGACCGAGGGGGCAGGGGCTGCTGCGCTCATGGCAGCTTTAAGACTTGGGGAACAGCTGAAAGGAAAGAAGGTGGTGGTACAGATGAGCGGCTGTAATGCCTCTACAGGGGAAGTTGAAAAAGCGATATCCTGTCCCACCTTTCGCGAAGGAATCAGACCCGTAACATTTTAGCCCTTTTGAAAAGAGATCCCCATGGCCAACGCCGGCTGGATTTTCATGGAGCTAAACTGTTATTCAAACCCCAATGATGGGTCGGGCAGGGAGAGAGGGGCACGTGTTAGGCCTTCACTGGAAGCTCGACAATGAACTTGGTTCCCCGTGGTTGCCTTTCTTGAGCCCGGATAGAGCCGTTGTGGTCGCTTATGATCGTGCTGACGATGGCAAGGCCCAGACCGGTCCCGTGCTTCTTGGTTGAGAAATAAGGCTCGAAGAGATGGTCTCTGTTCTCCGGAGGGATACCTTTACCGTCATCTGCCACTTCGATCTTCACGCTCTGTTGATCTTGATCGTATGAAAGGTCGATAACAATTTCACCCTTCCCGTCGATGGCATCAATGGCATTGTCCAGCAAATTGATCATGACCCTCTTCATCTGCTCTTTGTCGAGATGGAGCAGGGGCACCTCAGAGGTGGGTTTGAATATCAGTTTGATCTCTTTTTCAGTCTCCCTGTAAAGGCTCACCGATTCTTGAATGATTTCCTTGATATTGTTGGGTTTGAGGTTTGGTGCCGGCATTCGGGCATAGCTGGAGAATTCGTTCACAAGACGCTTCAAGCCTTCCACCTGATCAATGATCATGTTGGTGCATTCCTCAAAGACCTTGCCGTCATCGCGGCCTATTTTGTCGCCGTATCGCTTTTTCAGTCTTTGTGCAGACAGCTGGATGGGGGTCAGCGGATTCTTGACCTCGTGGGCTATACGTCTTGCCACCTCCCGCCAGGCAGCCATTCGTTGGGCTCTTTCAATCTCCGTCAGATCCTCGAAGACCGCCACCAGCCCGAGGTACTTCCCACGGTCGTCTCGCAGAATATTGAGGGAAACCAGAAGGGTCAGCACCTTCTCCTTGACCGATACGCGGATTTGCTTTTCCATGGACCCCATTTTGGAAACGCTTCTGTCCCTGAGAAAGGCGTTTATGATTTTGACGTGGTCCCTCCCTATAACGTCCTTATAATGTTTGCCGATGATATTTTCCGCCTTGATGGAAAGCATCTTTTCCGCCGACTTGTTGATGGTGAGAATTATGCCGTCTGCTCCGGCAGCGACAACACCCGCAGCCACGTTGGCGAGAACAATCTCCATGTAGAGCCTTCTCTGTTCGAGCTCTATGTTGCTCCTGATGAGCTCCAGATTCGCTCTCTCCAGCTGCACCTTGCTGTTCTTGAGGTCCATGGTCATCCTGTTGAAGGAGTTGACCAGAACCCCAACCTCGTCCTGTGACTCAACGTCTATGAAAAAGTCATAGTCTCCGGAAGCGATACGATTGGTCCCTTCGGCCAATTCCTGAATTGGTATGGTAATGCCTTTGGAAAGGTAAAACCCGAACCACACAGAGGAAAAAATGATCAAAAGGGTCACAATGGAAAGGGTGATGAGGTGGATCAGCTTGATCGGCTTTTTAAGCAGCTTGAATTGCTTGAACTCCTCAAGCCCCTTCGATATGGCGTTCAACCGATTAACAAAGGCGCCGGGTATGAATTTTTGCAGCACAACAAGGCCGACCACGGCCTTTGATTCGGTTCTCGAAAACACGGGGACAATCCCGCTCACCAACTGGCCATGGGGGGAGGCCTGGATTTCGTGAGCATCCGTGCCCTTCTCAAAACTCTTTCTCAAAATATCCGCTGCCACCTCCTTAAAAGGGCTCAAATCCAGTTTCTCGTCTTGAGAGAGCGCTCTTAACTGCATGCTCTTGGAGAGGACTTTGATCGCTGCCAGGTGATGCTCGATCCGTTTTTCATTGATGAGCTTGTCGACCTCATCGGTGCGGGAAAGAAGCGTGTAGCCGTGATAAGAGATAACCCGGCTCAAGCTATTGCCGTAAGCGAGAAGGTCCTCGGTAATTCTGTTGTAGTAGCCCTGGCCAACTTCTAGAGAGTTCTTTAGAGACCGCTCCACTGGAATATTGAACCAATACTCAATGGATGAAGAGATGAATTGCACAGAAACGAAAAACAGAATGATGGTGGGGAGCAGGGATAATGTGACAAAGGCCAAAACCAGCTTGGTTCTGAGTTTCGAGCCCATAATCCCTTTTTTTCTTTCAAAGAAGAGCTTGACCAAATTCCTCATGGTCAGGAAGAGGAGAAGGAGGAGCAAAATCACATTAATATCAATGAGAACGAAAATGAGGATGCTGTTCGCGATGGGCAGGTCTAATCCCAGATCAAAGACTTTGATTCCCAGGTAGGTCGTGAGTATAGAGATGACGAGAATGAGAAAGGCGATGACATACCGCTCTCTCCGCCGTCTTCTGAGATCCTGTCGTTCAGCCTCCAAGTGAGCCTTCATCACCATCTCTAGTACCTGAAGTCGACCGAATACCAGTCGGTCTCAAAGTCCCACAAAGAGAGGAAAAAAAGCACATAATGCAGGTAATATGGCAACTCGATCTTGTCGAGTTCAGCCATCATCCTCAATCGATAGCGCCCGCCTTTCCGCAAATCGGAAAGGGGCGCGACTTTTAAAGCGACCACTTCAGCCATCAGTTTCTTGGCCTCCTCGAAACCCCTCACGGTGATCACCTTGTTGTTCTCCTCGGGAAGGGTCACTTCATAAACCCTTTTGAGACTGTCGTATTTGATGCTGTGCCGTATCTCTCTGTCGGCTATTTTCCTGTCCGGCGAAAAGTCCCGCTTTTCGTAAAGCTTCACAAAAAAGGTGAAAGTGGTGTTCAGGCCGCTTTCAATCGCTCTATTCATTTCCACAGTGAAGCAATTGTTGACCGTGAAATAGACCAACAAATCGTCTCTGGTGTTGGTGACAACAATATCAGATAGAAAGGCTTTGGCCGCCAGACCTGCGGAGGCGTATTGGACGATCAGCGCGAAAATGATAGCTGCAAAGAGGCGTGGTTTCACTTTTATCATGAGTCGGAGAAAAGGCTCTTGACTGTGATATTCAAAGAGAACCCGGCCGAAGGGGGTACTCCCAGAGACACGGAGGACGGTGCCAAGGCAAGATCCAGGCACCGTGCCTCACAGAGCCGGTAAAGTCCACTTTCGAAAAAAACAGGAATTTTGGCCACATATGATATTAGCCAAGGAGGCGGGGAAATGCAATCATTTAGATTGGGGACAGGATGGGGATTTTATGCGGGAATGGGATCTATTGAACCGAAGACCGGTATTTTCACGCTATTCAGGGAACACTCCTGTGGGTTTCTGAAAGCCACACTCTCCCAGAGTTTTTGATTATCCACGAGTTGTTTCAGCATCATCTGATTGAGGGAGTGGCCTGATTTCTCAACGACAAAATGGCCGATGACGGGACACCCGAGGATTGCCAGGTCACCGATAAAGTCCAAAATTTTGTGTCTCACAAACTCATCTTTGTATCTCAGTCCGTCGTCGTTCAGAATTCGAAAATCATCAATGACAATAGCATTATCCAGAGATCCGCCCAAAGCCAGGCCGTTCTCCCAGAGGGTCTGTATGTCTTTCAGGAATCCGAAGGTTCTTGCGCGGCTTATTTCGTTGACAAAATCCTTGCCGGAAAAACAGAGCTCGTACGACTGGTCTCTCAGCAGGGGATGATGAAAGTCGATGGTATAGGAGATCTTAAGTTCCGTGGAAGGGCGAAGAGAAACCGACCGACCTCCTTCGGAAACTTCAAATCCCTTCTTGACCACAAGAAAGCGCTTCGGATTTCTTTGTTCTTTAATACCCACACTTTTGAGAAGAAAAACAAAGGGCGCGCAACTGCCGTCCATGATGGGCACCTCCGGTCCATCGAGTTCAACTCGGGCGTTGTCTATGCCCAGGCCGAAAAACGCGGCCATGAGATGCTCGATCGTGGAAACCCTGTATCCGTTCACACCGATTGTTGTGGAAAGGTTTGTGTCGATCACGTTTTCTGATTGGGCTTTAATGGCTGGGCGCCCAGGGACATCCTTTCGAAAAAAGGTTATCCCTGTATCCGGAGGGGAAGGTTTGATGGTTAATTGGATTCTCTGCCCTGAATGAAGACCAATTCCTGTGCAACTCACCTCATCTCTCAATGTTCTCTGCCTGAAATCCACCTTTTTCTCCTTGATGACTAGAAGGCCGCATAAAAGACCGTTTTAATTCAAAGCAAACTGTGTGCCAAAGTCACGGTGAGCTGAAAAATCATGCCTCGGTCTATATAACCAATTAATATTTCTGTAAAAAAGGTTCAGGTGCCCGTCGAACGACAGGGTTCAATCGCTCAAGAACCCGATTCATTGTGGTAGGAATGCCACACCCGTGTGTTGAAAAGAAACACGAAAACCAGAGTCTCCTTTTCACTTGTTCTCCTCGCTGCAAGAATATAAGGTAATGTAAGCTAAACCAGTGGATCGTTTCAATAAACCCTTTTTATCTGATTTCCCGCCAGTTAGATGAAAAAGAACATGCTCGATAACTTTATCCAGCATCGAGTATCCAGCATCCAGGATCACGTCGCGTGCCAGCAAAGAAAGATGAATCGGTTTTTTTATAATATTTTAAACGTAAGTATCATTATTTCTGTTTTTTTGACTTTATTTAGTTGCGCCCCTGGGCTCAGAAGGGAGGCTGAAAGCCCGGAAGAAGCGCTCAAACAAGTCCGTTTTTTCCACCCGACCTTTCGGGATGACCTCGACTGGGCCAGCCTCGAATTGGGCATCAACAGGAATCTGGAATACCTCAACCGGCTGAGGCCAGACTATGTTTTTGACTACGGCCCTCACCAGTTTTCCTCCCAACACGTGATCGATACACAAAAAGCTTTTCTGGAGCTGATTGCTTCACGGCCTGATGCAGCGGCGTTGGGCAAAGAGATCCGGAAGAAGTTCTTCCTCTATAGGGCAGCAGGCCGGGTGGGCAACCGGCACGTTCTTTTCACCGGCTACTTTGAACCGGTATTTGAAGCAAGGCGGATGCCTGATGGGGAGTTTAGGTATCCCATATATATGAAGCCCCATGACTTGATAGAAATCGACCTGTCCCTTTTCAGGGATGAATTTAAGGGACAGAGAATTATTGCGAGAATTGAAGGGGACAGGGTCCTGCCCTATTTTTCCAGGAGCGAGATTGAGGGTCAAAAGGCCATAGCCGACAAGGGGCTCGAGATAGCATGGCTAAAGGATCCGCTTGATGTGGACTTTCTCCAGATTCAGGGCTCGGGGCTTCTACAATTGGAAGATGGCAAGAGTATGAGAGTCGGCTATGCTGCAAAGAATGGCCGACCCTATCGCTCCATCGGAAGGTACTTGATTGATAAGGGGCTCTTGGAAAGAGAAGAGGTTTCGATGCAGCGGATTCGAAGTTACCTTTCAGAGCATCCCGAAATTATCGACGAGGTGCTGAATCACGATCCTTCTTATGTGTTTTTTAGAATTCTCGGGGAAGGTCCCGTGGTTGGCAGCATTAACGTTCCCCTCACCCCAGGAAGGTCTTTGGCACTCGACTTAGGGCTTTTTCCGGAGGGGGCATTGGCTTTCATATCGAACAAAAAACCTGTTGTGAACCAGGCGGGTGAAATCACGGGGTGGCAGGATTTCTCTCGTTTTGTTCTGGTTCAGGACACAGGCGGGGCAATCCGAGGATCTGGCAGGGCGGATCTCTTCTGGGGTCGTGGTCCTTATGCAGAGGTGGCTGCCGGGCACATGAAGCACGATGGGGAGTTGTATATCCTCGTCAAGAAACCATGATGCTTCTGTACACAATGTCCGCTTATTCAATCTTGAAAACCCTGGTCCTGGCCAGGTTCACAAACAATGGCTTGGAGCCTGCTGGAGTGACGAGATTTGCGATTTTCGATTGACGATTTCAGATTGAGTCTAGACTGCCGCCATTCGTCAATCTGCAATAGAAAATCGACAATGGGTGACGCTCCATTACTCCACCCCTAGAGGCCCCTCTGGGTACAGATCGTAGGATGGGTTGAGCCGTTCGACAGTGCTCACGGCCCTGAGAACGTCGAAGGGCGGAGCGAAACCCATGCGGAATCTGCTGCTTGGTGATTTGGTTCAAATAGAGAACTTGGAAAAATCGGCAAGACTCAGGAAAAGCCGGGCGAGGGCCTGGAGCATGCCCACCCGATTGTTCTTCAGTTGGGGGTTTTCTTTGCTCAAAATTTCCACCCCGTCAAACAGGTCGTCCACAGGCTTCCTGAGACGTGCCATGAGCTCGAGAGCCTCGTAATAGTTTCGCTCTTCCATCCGCTTTTGGGCGTCGTCTTTGATCTCCTGATAGGCTTCCCAAAGATGGGTTTCGCAAGGGTCTGTGAATTGCTCAGGGTTCACGTCGTGCAGCTCATTCTCCTTCTTCAGGATATTGGTTACCCGCTTAAAGGCGAGAGCGAGGGATTCGAACTCCACAGATTCTCTGGAGAACTTTTCGAGTTGCACAATGCGGGCTCGTAACGGGCTGATCTGGTCGAAGGCCACGGAGATGACCGCTTCAATAAGATCGGATTTGTGATCCGACCTCAGCAACAGCTGCTTGTACCTTTCGCGAAAGAAGTCCAGCACTTTCTCGAAGACGAGATCTTTATCCAGATTGATCTCCTCGTTGAGTATGGCGATGGATCTGGAAACGAAATCTCGCAGCGATATGTCCCATGCGAACTCTTCCAGGATCCGAATGATGGCAAGGGCATGCCTTCTGAGGGCAAAAGGATCCGCCGCCCCGGTAGGCTCCAGTCCGACAGCGAAGCAACCCGTGATGGTATCCATGCGATCGGCCATGCCCACAATGGCTCCGATCGGGGAGGAGGGAAGCTCACCGCCGGCCCTGTCAGGAAGATAGTGCTCACGGATGGCCAGGCAGATCTCCTCTGGCTGCCCGTCCAGTCTGGCATATTCTTCGCCCATGACCCCCTGGAGCGTGGGGAATTCCATAACCATTTCCGTGACGAGATCGCACTTGCAGAGCTTGGCTGCAAGCCTGACATCGTCAAGTCTCTCGGGCAGGACCTGCTCCGTTACATATTCTCCAATTCTCATAAATCGCTGGACCTTGGCATAGGAGGTCCCCAGATCCGCCTGATAGATGACTCCCTTGAGGTCCTCGAGCTTTTCGAGAAGCGGGCTCTTGCGGTCCTCTTTGAAAAAGAAGTCCGCATCGGCCAGCCGGGCTCGGAGGACCCTTTCATGGCCCTTGCTCACCACAGATTCGTCTCTGGCCACTGTGTTGTTCACAGCCACAAAATGGGGCATCAACCGGCCTTCTTTGTCGTAGACCGCAAAGTACCGTTGATGCTTTTTCATGGCTGTAATGAGCACTGGATCGGGGAGGTTGAGAAAGGCGTTATCAAAGCTCCCGCACACGGCTGAGGGAAACTCCACCAGATTCGTCACCGTGGACAAGAGTTCGGCGTCTTTCATGGGTGTTCCGGCAACCGCCTCGGCCGCCTTTGCGACGGACTGCTCTATGGCATGGCTCCGCGCCTTCTGATCGATGATAACCGAGTTCTCTGCCGTCTTGCGGAGGTAGTCCTGGAGATTTTCGATCTCTAGGATTTGAGGTGCCATGAACCTGTGGCCGCGGGTCTTGTTCGCGCTTGAGATGCCGGCAATTTCAAAAGGGATGACTCTGCCGTCAAAGAGGGCCAAAATCCAGTGAATAGGTCTTACAAAGGGGAACCCAATGCTTCCCCACCGCATGGACTTGGGCCAAGACATATCGGCAATGATTCGGGGCAAGATCTCCGATAAGACCTCAGACGTTGGTCTGCCCGGTATTTTGCGCTTCACATAAAGGTATTCCCCTTTTGGGGTCTGCAAAATCTCGAGCTGATCCACCGGGATCGCTTGCTTTTTGGCAAACCCGAGAGCGGCCTTGGTTGGATTGCCCTGAGCGTCAAAGGCAGCGCTCTTAGGCGGTCCGGTGATTTCCTGGAGCGTGTCCCCCTGATTCTCGCCAAGGGCCTTGGCAATCAGGATAAGTCGCCTTGGCGTGCCATAGGTCTCCAGCCTCTCTTCCATCTCGATTCGGTTGTCCTTGAAATGGGATTCCGCCAGTTGACCCAGTTGTTTGATTCCCTCGTCGAAGAAGTCGGAGGGAATCTCCTCAGTGCCTATTTCAAAAATCAACTCACCGGCCATAAGTCATCTCTTTTTTGGTTAAGTTCTCTAAAACTCCACGGCCGTGCCGCGGGTACGGTCAAGCTTTGCCCGCACAATAGAAAAATCCCCCCGCCCGCAACGCTCTCGCTTGCAAGGCGGGCAAGCCACGAGAGGCTGTCGTGCAGGTATTATCCTCTGTTCATTAAAGGAAAGCCCATCTCCTCACGCTGGGCGAGATAGTTTTTGGCCACAAGTCTGGCCAAGTTGCGGATACGGTCGATGTAATGGGTTCTTTCCGTGACACTGATGGCGCCTCTAGCCTCCAGAATATTGAAGAGGTGGGAACATTTGAGGCAGTAGTCATAAGCAGGCAGAACGATCCCTTCCTCGCTGATCTTCAGAGACTCTTGCTCGCACAGGTCGAACATTTTGCGGAGCATGTCCACGTCAGCCAGTTCGAAGCTGTAGACTGAAAGTTCCCACTCTCCTTTTTTGTGGACATCGCCGTAGGTGACCTTGTCGTTCCACATCAGGTCATAAACGCTTTCCTTTTCCTGGAGATACATGGCGATCCTTTCGAGGCCATAGGTGAGTTCCACGCAAATGGGGTCGAGACGGATGCCGCCTGCCAGTTGGAAATAGGTAAACTGGGTAATCTCCATGCCATCAAGCCAGACTTCCCAGCCCAGGCCGGATGCCCCAAGGGTAGGGGACTCCCAGTCATCCTCTACGAAGCGGATATCGTGGTCCAAAGGATCAATGCCGAGAGCCTTCAGACTGTCCAAGTAGATTTCTTGGATCTCCAGAGGGGAAGGCTTGATGATGACCTGGTACTGGTAGTAGTGTCCCAGTCGGTTGGGATTCTCTCCGTATCGGCCGTCCGTAGGCCGCCGAGAGGGCTCGACATAGGCGACGGACCATGGCTCAGGGCCTAATGCCCTCAAAAGGGTGGCCGGGTTAAAGGTCCCCGCACCCACCTCAAGGTCGTAGGGTTGTTGGATCACACAGCCCCTATCGGCCCAAAATTTTTCCAAAGTCAAAATGACTTCTTGAAAATTCATAGCATACCCCAAATCTCGTTTTTCATAGAGACGATTTCTCAAAAAGCTTTTGATATCACCTGCACAAAACGATGTCAACAGAGCACAGGCCCCCTCACCCTGTCCCCTTCGACAGGTTCAGGACAGGCTCTCCCCCACGAATGGGGGAGAGGGCAGGGTGAGGGGGAATTTTTTTTGATTGGACATTTGGAGGGGGTTTGATATGAGGTCTCGGAAGGAGATGGAATAGCCGGACCCCCGGATCACATGCAGGCCGTTCGTATTTTGAGGATCCTTTTTATGGGTATTATTGAGGTTGACCTGTTCGGAGAAGAAGTGGACAGCCCCGACCATCCTGAAGCGGTGAAATTCAGAATGGTGCTCGAGGCCGTGGCGGAAGAGTATGGCTGTGTGCTCCTCTCTTATGAGGTTGAACAGGGCACCGTTGCTTTCTCCTTTGACAATGACGAACTCACAGCGGAGATCCTTAAGGTATTGGAGGACAAAATTTAATCTCGTGTCTTAAGAATTTCTATGATAATTCCTGAAGAGGGAATGATCAAAATTGGGTTTTCATGGGGCCGTTGCGGCAGGGGGGGTCTCCAAAACATGATTGTGGAACCATGGATGTGACGTAGGGGAGGGGTTTATCCGCCTCAGGCGGATTAATCCCCTCCCAAGGGCGGGCGTAAAGCCCGCCTCTTTATGTCATTTCGACCCCTTCGAGTGCCTCAGGCTAAACTCCGGGAGAAATCTCTTCTAGTGTTATTAAAGATTTCTCAGTTACTTCGTTCCTTCGAAATGACATGCCCTGGGCCTTATGCCTTTTGCCTTGGGCCTCATTCTACATACTTTGCGGTTTTCAGCTTTTTCTCCAGCCGGTACTCCCTGTGGAGCTTGAGAACGGATTTGAGCTCTTCCAGGGTTTCATCCCCCAACATGAGGCTCTTTGATTGGTAAAGGGTTTCACCCTGCATCTTCTCAAGGACCCCTACGGTGTCGGGTGTCATTGCGGGCGACAGCGCCGACGGCTCCTGACACTTCAAACACGAAACCGTGCCCTTCTCCCGGTTGAAAACAGCCATGCCCTCTCCCCTGTAAGGCCTTCCGCAAACAGCGCATCGTTCTAAGTTGATGCCGTAACCGCCAAGGGCCATGGCTCTCGCCTCAAAGATGAGAGCGATCAGGCCGTTAGGGCGGCCTTCAGCCATGGCCTCAAAAGCCTCCTTCAGCAATTCGAACATGTTTGGGTCAGCGACGCCGACCGGGAAAAGGATCTCCGTCATTTCGATCATGAAGCTTGCTTTTGACAGGGCCCCGAAATCCGATCGCAATGCAGGGTAAGGGTTCATGAGTTTACCCGAATGAAGCAGGCAGAGGCTCCCCTCTCTTTTCGAGGTA
>Ga0209427_10000208_pt1 | contig 58622 bp, 54 predicted proteins | sample DeeMarSWOR136_30_FD_187465 | JGI IMG/M metagenome (GOLD analysis project Ga0209427, IMG submission 187465) | Marine sediment microbial communities from White Oak River estuary, North Carolina - WOR-1-36_30 (SPAdes) (version 2) | ecosystem: Environmental > Aquatic > Marine > Intertidal zone >...
CAAGAAGTTGTTGGACAAATTGAGCCGATCAAGGAGAGAAAGACATACCATCAGATTATCGTAGAGGTAGCGCAAGAATTTGTTAGCCAAACAGGTAATGAGGTGTTTACAGCAGCGGATCTCTTAAAAATCGCCAAACAAAAATACCCGTACGTCAAGAGAGACGTTTTTTATAATCGAATGATGGCCGCAGCTCCAGAACATACCTCGCACGTCCATCTGTCTGGCAGAAAGGCTCTATTGAATTTCCTGGGTCAGGGTAAATACTCGCTTAAATAGACAAGGGCAGTAAGTTAAAATGCGCCATTGATATGGAGAAGCCACTTAACTTATCGACTCCTAACAGGTAATTGCACAAAGGAGGAAACAGTGATGGGATATATCAAAAAACCCGAATTACGGAGGCCCAAACAAATTAAGCGGACATGCCTCAAATGTGACCGGAAGTTTGTGGCCGAAGGGAGATTCAATCGGATCTGTGAACGATGCACAGAATCGAATAGACAAATCATATGTGGTCGTTACATTGTAGGGAATAGAAAAGCGAGGAATTATTATAGCAATCTTAGCTGAATGTCCTTTTTGTCACAGGAAACAATCAGTCAAAACCGCTTATGCTCCTGTGGTGAGGATCTTATCCAACTGAAACGATCCAAAAAGTCAAATACTGGATCAGCTACCGCCTTCGTGGTGGAAGACAGTCGATGAAAAGGATCTCCTAAAAGCCATCGACAAGATAGAGGTTTATCTCGAAAGTGTTGACCAAAACGTTGACCAAGCCCCCCCCAAAAAAAAAGAGGCCAGCCTAGATCAGCTAACCCCTTGAAATTCCTGTGGTGCCGAAGGCGGGACTCGAACCCGCACAGGCATAAGCCTACTAGACCCTGAACCTAGCGCGTCTACCAATTCCGCCACTTCGGCGATTCTTGAGAAAAAATCGTAAAAATATTAAACTTATCTTATCGTTATCATTCTGAAAAAGTCAAGAAAAATCAATGGATATTATTATCGGGATCGAGAATATACAACGGAAATTCCGTAACCCCGTTTTAACCCTGGGAAACTTCGACGGTGTGCACTTGGGACATCAAAAGATCTTCGAAGCTGTAAAGGAGGAAGCTCGAAATATAGACGGGGAGGCTATTGTATTCACCTTTGACCCTCATCCCCTCCAGGTCCTAGCCCCCCAAAGTTATCCCCCTCCCATTACACCCTTTAAGAAAAAATTGATGTTGGTGAAAATGTTAGGCATCGATGTGATCATCGTGGCCACATTCGACCTCGATCTCGCTAATATCACGCCTGAGATGTTCGTGAAGCAGATCTTAGTGGATAAGATAGGGGCAAAAAAGATCCTGGTTGGCTACAACTACTATTTTGGCAAAGACCGAAAGGGAAACGTGGAAATACTCATACAGTTGGGACAACAATTCGGCTTCGAGGTAAAGGTCATCGAGGCCGTGATGGTCAACGATACCCTTGTTAGCAGCTCGAAGATACGGAAATTCATCCAAGGTGGCCAAATGCGGCAGGCCGCGCAATTACTGGGGAGGAACTATCGCATCATAGGCAAAGTGATTTGGGGGACCGGTAGGGGAAGAGAGTTGGGGTGTCCAACGGCAAATCTGGAAATCCCAAACGGCCTTTACCCCAAGACGGGGGTATATGCGGTTGAGGCGATCGTGGGAAACAAAACCTATCCAGGGGTGGCCAATGTGGGCTACAATCCCACCTTTGGAGAGAATCCGCTCTCCGTTGAAGTGCATATTCTCGATTTCACCCGGGACATTTACGGGGAAGAGATCCAGTTGATCTTCCTTGAAAGGATACGCGATGAGGAGGTCTTCGAAGACCCCGATTCCTTAGTCCGGCAAATGAGGAAGGACATTGATGTGGCCAGGAAAATCCTCCTTTGCCGCTCACCGGAGTAACTTCCCAAACCGACTCCATCTCACCTTGTCCAACAGGTTGGTGGCCCTCTTATGATAGGAGAAGTATATGATAAAGGCCTTCCCTTTTACTGCCGATAAATCGACGAACCCCCAATACCGACTGTCTTGGCTATTGTCTCGATTGTCCCCCAGGACAAAAAGGGAGTTGGGGGGAACGATTCTGGGCCCATAATTATCCCTCGGCCGGAAACGGCTCGGGGCGGAGGGTCCACCTCCTTCGCTATAGACCCCCCATGGATCCTCGATTGCCATCCCATTGACAAATATCTTCCTATTCTTTATCTGCACCTCCTCCCTTTCCGTCGCGATCACCCTTTTGATGAAATCCTTCTTGGGGTCCTCCGGATAGACAAAAACGATGATATCCCCCGTCTTCGGCTTATGAAACGTCAGGAATTTTGTCCCCATATAGGGTATCCTGATGCCATAGATGAACTTACTGACCAGGATATGATCTCCCACCAAAAGGGTAGGTTCCATAGAACTTGAAGGGATTTTAAAGGCCTGAACTAAAAAGGTCCTGATTAACAGGGCAATAATAAAAGCGATAATAAAGGCCTCGGCATATTCACGCACCACACCCTTCTTGCTGGCCTTTCTTAATGAGGTCTTTCCCGCCATGTTCTTATCCCCCGTGGATTCCTATTTCGATGAGGCTTCCTTTCCTTCCCCTATCGATTGGGCGACGAAGGAATATACGTTGGCAACTTCTCATTTCTTCCGATGAGTTTGGCTTCTCTCTTCGCCTCATCCAAAGTCCGATAATGGCCAATCCTAACCTGATACATTTTTCCCATGCCCAAGATGATCTGGCTTGTAATGTAGGCCCGATAACCCTTCCCTCTTAGCTGTTGGGTCAAATCCTCCGCTTGTTTCTTGTGGGTAAAGGAACCCACCTGGATGGAAAAGGGAGCTACCACAGAAAGGGCTCCTTTGGATGATTTATCTTCTTTTAAAGGTCCTTCCCTTTTCTCCGGGCCAGATGCGGCCTGAGTCCCCTCGGAATCCCCCCTTTTACTTCCCATTTTCCGTGGCGGCTCTTTCTTCAAGAGGGTTTCGTAAAAAGATAGCGATAAATCATCCCTTTGAACCACCTCCCCTTCAAGGGAGGATGTCTCCCCTGCCCTATCATTCCCCTCCCATCTTTCCCTTTTCCCCTGGTCCTGATTTTCCTTACTGACGACCGATTTCGACACCTCCTTCCTTTCAGGCACCACTGTCCTCCCGGTGGATGCGAACTTATATCCCAACCAAAGACCAATGAAGAAAACGATACCGTAACTCAATAGCATGCGCCCTGACTTCATTTTGGTACCGGGACCTTTTCCCTTATTCATCTCCATGTGATCCCTTACTGTTTCCCATCCCAAGGATTACATCTTTTCAGGGGCCGAAATTCCCAATACATTGAGAGCACTCTTGATGACCCTCTTTATCGAGCTAACCAAAAGCAGACGCGCCTTGGTCAGTTCCACCTCGGATGTAATCACGCGGTATTTATTGTAATAACTATGGAATGAACTGGATAGCTCCATCAGGTAAAAGGGGATTCGATGAGGCTCCAGGGAGAGACCACTTGCCTCGATAACCTCGGGGTATGCCGATAGGTATTTCAGTATTTCCATTTCTTCCGGAAGTTGGAGCAGATGGACATTGATATCCTCGAATCGCGGCAAAAGGATCCCCTTATTCAGGGCCTCCCTGATAATGCTGCATATCCGGGCGTGGGCATATTGAACATAATAGACGGGATTTTCGGCACTCTGTCTCTTGGCCAACTCCAAGTCGAAATCGAGCTGGCTGTCGGGTCGTCTCATCAGGAAGAAGAACCTCGCCGCATCCTGACCGACCTCCTCCACTACATCCCTCAGCGTCGTGAAATCGCCCGCCCGAGTTGACATGGCAACAGGCTTTCCATCTCGCATGAGGCTCACCAATTGGACGAGGACGATTTTCAAAACCGCCTCGTCCTTGCCCATTGCCATCAATGAGGCCTTCATCCGGGGAATATGTCCATGGTGATCGGCTCCCCAAATGTTGATCAATACCTCGAATCCCCGATTCAATTTATCCTTATGGTAAGCGACATCGGAGGCAAAATAGGTCGGCTCCCCGTTGGCCTTTACCAGAACACGATCCTTCTCATCCCCGTATTGGGAGGTCTTGAGCCATAAGGCCCCATCTTTTTGATAGACGAGGCCCCTTTCCTTCAAATCCTCAATGGCTCTCGGGACTTTCTTCTCCTGAAAGAGCTTTTTCTCGCTAAACCAACCGTCAAAATGGACTCCGAATTGATCCAAATCTCCTTTTATACCCCGCAATATATCGTTGGCGCCAAAAGATGCCAATTCGCGGATCGACTCCTCCTGGGGATAACGGAGGTATGCATCCTTCCTCTCCTTGATGGCTTTTTTGGCGATCTCCGCTATGTAGTCCCCTTGATAACAATAGTCCGGAAATTCGACCTCCTTCCCCTGGGCACGGAGATAGCGGAGAAAAACCGATTTACCCAAGGTATTCATCTGGGTCCCAACGTCGTTAATGTAATATTCCTTGAAGACCCGATAATCGCATGCCTCGAGAATATTGGCCAAGACATCGCCGATTGCCGCTCCTCTCCCATGCCCAACATGCAACGGTCCCGTGGGATTGGCGCTGATGAATTCGATTTGAACGCGCCTACCCTCCCCTATTCTCCCCTTGCCGAAGTCCTCCTTACTCCGGTCGATCTCCTCCAGGACGGAATACCACACCTCTTTTTTCAGAAAAAAATTGATAAATCCCGGGCCGGCGATTTCGGTTTTCTCGATGACCTTATCCTCATCCTCCAATTCGTCCACAATGATTCGGGCCACTTCATGGGAGGCCTTTCCCTCCCGGGCCGTCATGGCCATGGCGATGTTGGTAGCATAATCGCCGTGGGATTTTTCCTTTGGAGATTCGAGAATTAAGGGCGGGATCTCCCTACTTCTCAGCAAGCCCTTATCTATACAACGGCGAATGGAATCTCTCATCAGTTCAGTCAGCGTCTTTTTCATCTCTTCTTGCTCTTCCCCGTGACTCCCTTTCTCGCCCGTACTCTGAGAGCTCCTCCAGCCGTCCTCCGCTCCTTTTGCCAACTCAAACCGGCCACTTCCCAGTAGACCTCAGGACGTCTGTCCCTCAAAAAGGTCCATTCCCTTCTGGTCATGCCTATACCTTTCAGATCGATATTGGCAAAAACGATCCCCTCCTGCATCCCACTGGGTTTATCAATAAGCTCCCCCTCCGGTGTCACGCAAAAGCTCTTCCCGTAGAAATCCTGCTTTTTTTCACTTCCTACCCGATTCACCCGAAAGATGAAAAGGCCATTAGTAATAGCATTGGCCCTCATGACGGTTTCCCATTTCTGCTGCGAGGCAAAGGCAGCAGCAGTGGGGGCGAAAACAATCTGGACCCCCTTGAGAGCCAGTATTCGCGTTCCTTCTGGGAAGAAATTATCCCAACAAATTTGGATGCCTACCTTGGCATATTTGGTATTGAAGACGGGAAATCCAGTATCTCCCGGTGAGAAGTAGGATTTCTCTTCCCAAAGGGGAATCTGGGGAATGTGAACCTTTCTATACCCCCCCAACACCTTACCATCGGCATTGATAACCACCGCCGTGTTATAATAAACTCCCTCGATCCCTTGCTCAAATAGGGGACAGATGAGAACCGCTGATTTCTCCTTGGCTACTTTCCGCATCATTTGGATAGACTTCCCATTTATGGGCTCTGCAAGATTGAAATTGCGCCGATCGATGTCCCTCGGGAACCAATGGGTGCTAAAGAGTTCCTGGAAACCGATAATCTTTGCCCCTTTCTCGGAAGCCAGTTCAGCTAGTTGCACCGCTTTCTTAAGGTTCTTTTCCTTGTCCTCAACACAGGTCATCTGAATCCCACAAATCCTCAGCATCTCCCGGATCCTCCTACTGTGTTACCATCGCCAGTTTTTCGTATCCATGAACCAATGTTAAAAAACAAATACTAACAGAGTTAAAAAGGCACTGTCAAGAACACTCACTTTGGGAGTTTCCCGAGTTTCTGGAGAAAAAGCGGTGTCCCTTAGCGTAATTTGCTGGACGAGGGTTAGCAGGCTTCGGCGTGAGTCTTCTACCCTGAGCTCTTGACCTTAACCTCAACCTTAACTTTACCCTCTTCACTCTTCACACTAAACTCTTAGCCATAACTTGAGCCTCTCTCCTCCTCCCTCTCAGCCTTGACCTGCTGAGGGGTAAGGGGCCCCGAAGCATAGGGCGAAGGGACAAGGGTATTCCCCAATGGAAATTGTCATTTTTCTTGTGAATGCGGTTGGCCTTTGATATCATGGTAATAATAATGTGGTCGTCCTGATATCTTCGGTGTCAGACGGGGGCCATAGAACTCTCTAAAGTTATTGAGGATATTCAAAAAGGGGAGAAGGTAAAATGGGGTTACCGAAGACCTCTTTCGTCAAAAAACGAGGCGGTCCTCAAAGAAGTTATGGAATTGAAGGGGATTTGTCGAGGACGGCAACGGGAAAAAAGCGAAAGGATTCCAAAATGCTCTTTCCAACAATAACGATGGCGCTCATTGCCGGTATTCTAATCCTGATCGGTTACCTGAGGGGAGGAGGAGAACATGTTATTGGATTGAGAAGGGCGGGGAATATGACCATTCAAATCCTCCCCCTTTTGGCATGTGCATTCACGGTGGCGGGCATGGTTCAAGTTCTCATCCCCCATGACATTTTGGTCAAATGGGTAGGAGTGGAGTCGGGTATACGGGGTATCATGATCGGCACCATAGCGGGCGGTTTTGCCCCTGGGGGACCTTACGTAAGCCTCCCTATCGCAGCCGGTTTCCTGCGAGCAGGTGCCAGTGTGGGAACGATGGTGGCATTTTTGACTGGCTGGTCATTGTGGGCGGCGGGCCGCCTGCCGATGGAAGTGGGCATTATGGGTTGGAAATTCACCCTTATCAGGCTCGCATGTACCTTCTTCTTCCCCCCCGTGGCAGGGATATTAGCGGACAGATTTTTTTCAAAACTGATCTGACACCTGTAAGTTTCCTCGAAGCGAGAGCCAGAAAAGGTGAAAAGGATTGAATGGAGTAGGCTCCCAATTTTGCCTTGCTTTTTTGAATATAAGGAATATAATGGTAATCGCAGGCGTTGGCTTGCAGAACAGATGAGAGCATTTTAATGGTGATTTAATTCTCGTCTAATCATCTTAGTCTATAATTGAGATTACAAAATCGATGCGAATCCTCGTTGTCGAAGACGAAAAGAAGGTCGCCAGCTTCATCAAGAAGGGCTTAGAGGAGGAGCACTACGCCGTCGATATCGCGTATGATGGTGAAGAAGGTCTCGATTTGGCTCAGATCAACGAGTATGATCTGATCCTCCTGGATATTATGCTCCCAAAATTAGATGGCGTGGAGGTCTTGAGGCGAATCCGCGGCAACGGATCCAGCGTACCTATATTGATCCTAACCGCAAAGGATTCGGTGGAAGATATCGTCACGGGATTGGACACTGGGTCAGACGATTACCTGACCAAACCATTCTCCTTTGCGGAACTGGTAGCGAGGGTAAGGGCTCTACTCCGAAGAAAGGCAAAGGAGAAGGCGGATATCCTCACGGTCGGTGATCTGAGCCTATCGACATCTACCCATCGGGTAAAAAGGGGGGCGAGGGAAATTGAATTGACGCCAAAGGAGTATGCCCTCCTGGAGTATTTCATGAGAAATCCCAATCGCATATTGACCAGAACCCTCATCACCGAACACGTTTGGGATTACCATTTTGATCCCGAAACCAATGTGATCGACGTCTATGTGAACTATCTTCGCAAGAAAATCGACCATGGATTCCAAAAGAAGTTGATTCACACCATTAGGGGTGCCGGCTATATGATGAGGGATGAACCATGATTTTTGGGAATATCCGATTTAAACTGACCCTCTGGTATATAGTCATACTGGGAATTGTACTGACTTCCTTTAGCACATTTCTCTACCTTACCCTCTCGAGGAGTCTATATAAAGGCATCGATACTAAGATCCGATCCATTGCGGAAGTGATCGCCTCTTCCTCCACTAACCCCTATTCCCAATACAGTTTTAGTAATCTTGATCGGATGTTAAAGGAATCCTTCGGTGTGAAGCCGCTGACGAAATTCATCCAGGTTTTGGATGAGTCGGGGAGGGTGGGGAAGAAATCGGAGAACCTCCGACACTTCCAATTACCCATCTCCATGCGTGCCCTCAAAAACGCATCCCAGGGAAAGATCACCTTCGAAACGACAAAGGCCTTGGGTGAATATCCCCTCAGGATGGTCACCGTGCCCGTCATTAGACGCCGGCATATCATCAATATCGTACAGGTGGCGACATCTTTGGAAGAGGTAGAGGAGGTCCTCAAGACGTTATTGCTCATCTTGTGGATTACCGTTCCCTCGGCCCTGGTCGTTGCCAGCTTAGGGGGGCTATTCTTGGCCAATAAGGCCTTAAGACCCGTCGATGAAATCACGAAAACAGCCCGGATGATCACGTCAAGGAGCCTGAACCAAAGGATCAAACTGAGAAAGACCAAAGATGAAATCGGACGATTGGCCGAAACCTTCAATGATATGATATCCAGGTTGGGCCGATCTTTTAAACAAATCCGTCAGTTTACCGCCGATGCCTCCCATGAATTGAGGACTCCCTTGACTATCCTCAAGGGAGAAATAGAAGTGGGCCTGAGGAGAAGGAGGCGTCCCAAGGAATACAAGGACATATTGGCCAGTAACTTGGAAGAGGTCAACCACATGTCCCAAATCGTCGATGATCTGCTTTTCCTCTCCAAGGCAGATATGGGTGAGGTCCACCTCGAGAAGCATCGGATTAACCTAGCGAAATTAGTATCCGAAATCCACGCCCAGGCTCAAACCATCGCCATGACCAAGGATATTAGGGTTCACATAAGCAACGATGTGGATGGGGTAGTGATAGGGGATCGGCTCAAGGTGAGGCAATTGCTCCTGAATTTGGTGGATAACGGGGTTAAATACACTCCCCAAGGAGGTGAGATGAGAATCTCACTTGAGAAAGATGATGGCCGATTCAAACTCCGGGTAATTGATAATGGAATCGGGATCGCACCCGAGGATCAACCTCATATCTTTGACCGTTTCTTCAGGGTAGATAAGGCCAGATCGAGGGAGGCCGGGGGAAGTGGTTTGGGCCTGAGCATATGCAAGTGGATTGTAGAGGCCCACGGCGGCGAAATTACCGTGGAAAGCGACTTCGGCAAGGGAAGCATATTCACCGTAACGTTTCCACTAGCCTCTCCCCATGGGGATATGACCCCAAGTCAAACCAGCCCACCCAGGGATCACCCTCACAAGATTAGAGGATTTTAATTTCATTTTAATCCCTTTCTAATCTTCCCTCCTTATAATTAGTTAATATCCCATCAATGTAGAGCAAAGGGAGGGAAGAGATGTTCTTTAAACTGATTCTAGAGGGGGGACATCTGGGAGCAGGCAAGAGTTATGATATCGTGAAGTATTTAAAGGGGAGGGATATTGTAGCTGTCCTTACCTGGGCATTTAGCATTCCTAGAGCAAAAAAAAAGGAGAGTGGAAAGGGTGTTAAATTGATCAAGGAAATCAGCAGAAACGAATATCTGTTGGGTAAGATGAGGGAGAAGAGCGATCCCTATCTCAATCCCCCTAACCGAAGTTTCCATGGAGGCCAAGGGCACACCGAACAAGGGGGAGGGAAATGATGAAGGGGCTGATACGTTTTAGGAGGGGATGGTTTTCCTTTTTATTGGCCATTGGCCTTGGGTTGGCTTTCATCGGCATCCATAAAGACGTTAGATCTCTTGAGCTGTTCAAAGGGAAAAAAGAAAAGAACAGGATTGAGGCGGCACGCCCGAGATCCTTTACCGATTTGGCACAGAAGATGAAGCCCTCGGTGATCAATATCAGTTCCACCAAAATGGTCAAACATCCGGGAGGCGGCTTCAGGGGTCCCTTCGGCCCCAAAAGCCCCTTTCGGGACTTCTTCGGAGACGAATTCTTCGAGCATTTCTTCGGCGAAAACCCTCCCAAGGAATTTCCTCAGAACAGCCTTGGCTCCGGATTCATCATAGATGAACAAGGATATATCTTGACCAACAACCACGTCATTGAAAAGGCGGACAAGATCAAGGTCCGGCTATCCGACGAGCAGGAGTTCGATGCGGAGGTTGTGGGGCGAGATCCAAAGACCGATATTGCCCTCATAAAAATCGAACCGACCAAACCCCTTCAAGCGGTGACGATGGGCGATTCCGACAAGCTGCAAGTAGGAGAGTGGCTAATTGCCATCGGGAACCCCTTCGGCCTGGAGCATACCGTTACTGCCGGGATCGTTAGTGCGAAGGGTCGGGTGATCGGTTCAGGACCCTACGATGATTTCATTCAAACGGATGCCTCCATCAACCCCGGAAATAGCGGCGGCCCCCTGATTAATATGAGGGGAGAAGTGGTTGGCATTAGTACTGCCATTATCGCAGGGGGCCAGGGAATCGGGTTCGCCATCCCCATCAATTTGGTCAAAGGGATTCTCTCCCAATTGAAGGAAAAAGGGAAAGTTACCAGGGGATGGTTGGGAGTTATGATTCAGAGCGTAACGCCGGAGCTAGCGAAACAATTCGGTCTGGAGAAATCGGAGGGGGCGTTGGTGGCCCAGGTAGTGGAAGATAGCCCGGCGGAAAGAGCCGGCATAAAACGAGAGGATATCGTCATCGAATTCGACCGCAAGAGAATCCACAAGATGAGCGAACTTCCAAAGATCGTTGCAGATACTCCGGTTGGGAAACAAGTTGAGGTAAAGATCATAAGGGAAAGAAGGGAGAAAACGCTGCAAGTTAAGGTGGGGGAGCTGAAGGAGGAAAGGGTTGCAAAGGCTGGAGAATTCACCACTGAAAAAGAACTCGGGCTCACCGTCCAGGACCTTACCCCTGAGATTGCGAAACACTTGGGAATACCCGAAAAAGCTGGCGTTTTAGTGTCAGAGGTAAAGGCGGGCAGTCCAGCCCATGAAGCGGGTATCCGAAGGGGCGATATCATAAAGGAGATCGATCGTCAACCCATCGAGGACTTGAAGGGATATAGACGGCAAATGGGCAAATTGAAGAAGAAAAAAGAGATCCTTATGTTGGTTCAAAGGGAGGAAAACACCTTCTTTGCTGTGCTGGAAAGGGGGTAATGCCCTGTTGATGTGCATCAAGATATCTGGACGAAATCTGATCACTGATTTAATTTCATCCAATCTCCCACGATTCAACGGTTTCGAACCCCGGCACGAGCACTTTCCATTCATTCGATTTACCCTTGGATCTTTCTCGAAAAAATCGATCCCTTCGGTTTATCGGTTCTCCTTGCACGGCCCATGGAGAAGCAAATATGCAAAAAGGTCATAATTGATCGATTTTCATTCACTTTTTTCACCCCATTACAGGCCTTTCTACCCTTCCAGAATTCCTCTTTCTTAGAAATTGACTATAATTTCATTGGCTTTTCGAGGCTACAGGTCCTTGACGATTTTTGGCATCTATTTTGCTACTTCTAGAGCCTAACTTTGAAGGAACTCCATTTTCCAAATTTTCTTGACAAATTTTGCCCATCCTTTTATTTTTAGTTTTAGCACCATTCTTTTTTGTGCCCATGTAACAGTGACCACTATAAAATTCCTTTTTGCAGGGTTTCATCATGAACGAAAAAATAGGCGAGATAGCCGTTAAGGGAAATCTGATTACCTCCCAGCAATACCAAAAAGCCGTGGGAGAACAGAAGGTGAAGGGGGGAAGTTTAGGGGCGAACCTTATCCGGATGGGAATAGTGAAGGAAGACGACCTTCTCTCCCTTCTCAGTAGATATTATAAAGTTCCATCGGTCAAGATATCCAATATGCAAGTGGATGCAAAGGTCGTCCAATTGGTTCCGGCCAGCATGGCGAAGAAGCATCTCATCATCCCCATTAGCCGAGTAGGGGCGAAGCTGACCATAGCCATGGCGGATCCGAATAACTTTCTCGCCATCGACGAGATTAAATTCATCACGAGCTTCAATGTTGAGCCCGTAGTGGCCTCGGATTACGATATCATCGATGGCATCAAGAAATACTATGGCGGTGGTGGGGGCCTCAATGGGAAGGGCTCTGTCTCCATTGACGCCAGGGATTACTCCCTGGACGACAGTGATATGAACGCCCTTGAGGAATTCGATGATTCGGATATGATCGATGTCGGCGATTTCGACGCCCTCGTCACGGGAGCGGTGGATAAGGTGGAGGTGGTGGAAGGAAGCGATGAAGGTGAGATGAAAGCGGATGATATCGATGCCCCTGTCATCAAACTGGTCAACGGGATTCTAATCAACGCCATTAAATTAGGGGCGAGCGATATACACTTCGAACCCTATGAGAGAACATTTCGGGTTCGATACCGTGTGGATGGCGTCCTGAGGAAGGCCCTGGGACTGCCCATTCAGATAAAGAATGCCACCGTCTCCCGATTAAAGATCATGTCTAGACTGGATATTGCCGAAAAGAGGCTCCCCCAGGACGGTCGTATTAAATTGAGATTAGGAAAGCGGGAAATGGATTTCAGGGTCTCCGTGCTGCCCACCCTCTTCGGGGAAAAAGTAGTCCTTCGTCTCCTCGATAAATCGGCCCTCCAGTTGGATATGACCAGACTGGGTTTTGAAGAAGGGGCCCTCAGACAATTTCACGAGGCCATCCATAAACCCGTAGGCATGGTGTTGGTAACCGGACCAACGGGAAGCGGGAAAACGACTACCCTATACTCCGCCCTCTCGGAATTGAATAAGGAGGTCGACAATATCACAACCGCCGAAGACCCCATCGAGTTCAACTTTATGGGGATTAATCAAGTACAGATGCACGAGGAAATTGGCCTGACCTTCGCCTCATCGTTACGCTCGTTCCTGCGTCAGGACCCCGATATCATTATGGTGGGGGAAATTCGAGACTTCGAAACCGCCCAGATCGCCATCCAATCCGCCCTTACAGGCCATCTCGTTATGAGCACCGTCCATACAAACGACGCCCCAGGAACCATTACCAGGCTCGTCGACATGGGGATTGAACCCTTCCTCATCAGCTCATCCATCCTGCTCATCCTGGCCCAAAGGCTGGTGAGGCAAATCTGCAGCGAATGCAAGGAATCCATCCAAGTGAATCCAAAACTCCTCTTGGGGCTGGGTGTCCCTCGGCAAGAGACAGATGGCTTTACCGTTTATAAAGGGAAGGGATGCTCTATTTGTAGCAACACCGGTTATAAAGGAAGAATTGGCCTCTATGAGGTAATGCCCCTATGGGATGAAGTGAAAGAACTCATCCTATCCAGGTCCTCCACCTTGGAGATTAAGAAGGAAGCGATACGGTTGGGGATGAAAACCCTCAGGATGGCCGGCATCTCTAAAGTCAGGGAAGGCATGACCACCATTGAGGAAGTCTTGAGAACTACCATGGATGATCGGTAATGAGCATGGAAGATTGATTTATGAGGGAGGGGGAAAATGCCGGATCAACAGATTCCAGATTTACAGAAGTTATTACAAATGATGATCGAGAAGAAGGCATCGGATTTACATTTAACCACGGGGGCACCACCCCAGTTCAGGGTCGACGGGAAATTGTCCGAAGCAGGTTCAACGCCCCTTACCGCTCCCGATACGAAAGGGCTCTGCTATAGCGTCCTGACCGATGCCCAACGCCATCGATTCGAGGAGGAAAGCGAGTTGGACTTCTCCTTCGGCATTAAGGGACTGAGCCGCTTCCGGGGAAATGTGTTTGTCCAACGGGGGGCAGTGGCTGGGGCTTTCAGGGCCATTCCCTATGAGATCCTGAGTTTTGAGGAACTGGGAGTCCCGCCCGTTACCAATGAGATGCTCAAAAAGCCCAAGGGCCTCATCTTGGTAACGGGACCAACGGGAACGGGTAAATCCACAACCCTGGCCTCGATGATCGATAAACTCAATAGCGAACGAAGCGCCCACATCATCACCATCGAGGATCCCATCGAGTACCTCCACCGCCATAAGAAGTGCATCGTCAACCAAAGGGAAGTCAATACCGATACCAAGAGTTTCAGTGGGGCCTTAAGACACATCCTGAGGCAGGATCCGGATATCATCCTCATTGGCGAGATGAGGGACCTGGAAACCATCGAAACCGCATTGGTCGTCGGTGAAACCGGCCATCTCACCTTTGCCACCCTGCATACAAATTCCTGTGTAGAGACCATCAATCGGGTCATCGATGTCTTCCCACCGCATCAACAATCCCAAGTCAGGGCCCAACTCTCCTTTGTCCTAGAGGGGGTGCTCACTCAACAGCTCCTTCCAAAGGCAAGGGAACCGGGAAGATGCCTGGCGGTCGAGATCATGATCCCGAACCCCGCCATACGCAACCTTATCCGCGAGGATAAGATCCATCAGATTTACTCCCAAATGCAGGTCGGCCAGGCAAAGTACGGGATGCAGACCATGAACCAATCCCTCTTCTCCCTCTACCAGAGGGGGTTGATCACCTTAAATGATGCCTTGGAACGGAGCCATAATTTGGACGAATTAATGGGGATGTTGAAGGCGACTGGACAGGTGATTGACAGGAATGTGAGCCGGGCCACCACACCGTATTAAAGTTTAAACCGGATGACCTAAGAGGAGTATATCATGCCGAGATATAAATGGGAGGGGAAGACACTCAGAGGAGAGAAAAGGACGGGGGAGATGGAAGCCCCTGATGAAGGGAGTGTCAGGACTCACCTCAGGCAACAGAACGTGATTCCAACCAAGGTAGTGGCAAAGGGAAAGGAAATCTCTTTCAGCCTGGGCAGACAGAAGGTTAAGCAGAAAGACGTGGCCATTTTCACGCGACAACTGGCCACCATGATCGATGCGGGCTTACCCCTCGTGCAATCCCTGGATATTCTTTCCATGCAGTCGGAAAGCAAAGTCTTTAAGGAAACCATCAAGAATATCAAGGAGAGCGTGGAAGGGGGTTCCACATTTGCGGGGGCCTTGGCAAGGCATCCCAAGACCTTCGACGAATTGTACACCAACCTCGTTGTCGCCGGTGAAGAGGGGGGAATTCTGGACAATGTCCTCAACAGGCTGGCTGTCTACATCGAGAAAGCCGAGGCTTTGAAGAAAAAGATCAAGTCGGCTTTGGTTTACCCCTCCACCATCGTGGCTGTAGCCGTCATTGTGGTGATTGTCTTGATGATTTTCGTCATCCCCGTCTTTGATAACATGTTCAGCTCCATGGGACACACTCTCCCCCTCCCCACCCTCATCGTCATCGGCATCAGTAAGATAATCAAGAAATTCATCCTTTTGCTCATCGTTGCCCTGGTCATCCTCATCCTTATGTTCAAAAGGTATTACGCCACGGAGAAGGGCAAAATGGCCATCGATACCCTCATCCTCAAACTACCGGTATTCGGCATTCTGTTCCGAAAGGTGGCTGTTGCCCGATTCTCGAGAACCCTTTCCACCTTAATCACAAGTGGGGTTCCCATATTGGAAGGTTTAACCATCACCTCGAAGACGGCGGGAAGCAAACCGATCGAATACGCAATCATGAAAGCTCGTACGAGTATCAGCGAGGGAGAAACCATTGCCGACCCCCTGGCGAGGAGCGAGATTTTCCCCCCCATGGTCACCCAGATGATCGCCGTTGGAGAATCTACGGGATCCCTCGATTCGATGCTAGGGAAAATCGCTGATTTCTACGAGGAAGAAGTCGATGTCGCCGTCGCTACCCTGACCTCCCTCCTGGAGCCATTATTAATGATTTTTCTGGGAGTGACGGTCGGTGGGGTTGTCATCGCCATGTATATGCCAATATTCAAAATAGCAACGGTGGGTGTCCATTAAGGAACACTGTAGACCTCCATAGCCATCATGGAAAACCATCAACGCCTTTCAGAATCGTGGGAAGATAGCAATAAGAAGCTGAAGGTGTTGGTGATTTTCCGTGTGATCATCATCACCCTTCTTCTAAGCATCATCCTCTTCATGCAATTAAAGAAAGGGGTAACCTTCTTTATTACCCCCAACAACCTCGTCTACTACTTCATCGGCCTCACCTATCTTATCACCCTCATTTATATCCCCTTGATAACCAGGATGAAGGACGTTAAGAAGTTCGCCATCGTCCAACATGTCGTGGATGTCCTGTTGATCACGCTCTTGATTTACTTAACGGGGGGGATAGAGAGCTTCTTCGTCATCGTTTACATCTTCTCCATCATCAGTGGAAGCATCATTCTCTACAAAAGGGGGGCCTATTTCATTGCGTCCATAAGCAGCATTGCCTATGGAACTTTTCTGGATTTGGAGTATTACGGAATTATCCAGCCCCTGTATAACAGCCTATTCAGTGGATATCATTACAGCAGCAGTTACGTGCTCTATCGAATTCTGGTATATGTCCTGGCCTTCTTCATCGTCGCCTTCTTAAGTAGCCATCTCGCAGAGGAACTTCGAAGAAAAAGGAGTGAGTTGATCCAAAAGCAGGACGATTACGAGAAGCTGGAGGCCTTCAATCGGGATATCGTCCAATCCCTGGATAGCGGTTTGTTAACCATAGACTCCCATGGAAAGATTACCTCCTTCAATAAGACGGCCCAAAAAATTTTGGGTCTGAATTCCGATGAAATGGAGCAGGGCCATATCCAACAGCTCTTTCCCGATATTGATGAAGCTTTGTTCAGGATGGAGGGTAATTGCCCAAAGACCAACCCGTACCAGCGATATGAGACCACTTTTGCCGAAAGGACGGGGAAGACCCTCTTTTTGGGGTTTTCCGTCTCCCCGCTGAGGGACAATAACGACCGGGTAACCGGTAAAACCTTTATCTTTCAGGACATCACCACATTTAAGGAGATGGAGGAACAAATTAAGCGCTCTGATCGAATGGCAACCATTGGGCAATTCGCGGCGGGCATAGCCCATGAAATCCGAAATCCCCTCACCTCATTGAGTGGATCTATACAAGTCCTGAAAGGGGACTTGGAACTGAAAGGCGCGAATCGCCATCTCATGGACATCATCCTAAGGGAATCGGAGAGGCTCAATAATCTGATTACGGACTTCCTCCTTTTCGCGCAACCCCCCAAGATCAGTAGGGAGAAGATGGATATTGGTCAGGTTATTGATGAAACGCTACAGTTATTCAAGAATTCGCCGGGCCACAATCGAGCCATCAAGATTATCAAGGAGCTTGAGAAGGAAATTTTTGTCCTCGGTGATCAGCATCAACTAAAGCAATTGTTTTGGAACCTGTTTATCAATGCCGCCCAAATAATGCCAAATGGAGGTGAATTAAAGGTCGAGCTCGAAACCGTCAACACCGACGGGACCTCTGGCCGATTTCAAGGAGCGAAACAGGAGGAAAGGACTCCCCTGGCAAAGATATCCGTCTCAGATACCGGTAATGGAATCAATCCCGATGAAAAGGAGAAAATTTTCGAGCCCTTTTTTACGACCAAGGAGGGTGGAACCGGACTGGGCCTGGCCATTGTCCATCGGATCGTGGAAAATCACGATGGATCCATTTCCGTCAACAGTCAACGGAATAAGGGAACGACTTTTGAGATTTTCCTATCCATGGAAGGGGTTTTAGAATCTTAACCGCGGGATATCGGCATGGAAAAAAAGAAAATTTTAGTGGTCGATGATGAGCGGAGCATGAGGGAATTTCTCGGAATCATGCTCACCAAAGAGGGTTACAGTGTGACTCAATGCCCCGATGGAGAGACGGCTTTGAGGCAGGTGGAGGAAGATATTTTCGATCTGGTCGTGATGGATATCCGAATGCCCAAGATGGACGGGATCACCGTTTTGGAACGAATAAAGGAGATCACACCCGAAACCATCGCCATCATGATAACGGCTTTCGCCTCTACCGATACCGCAGTTCGAGCGATGAAGAAAGGTGCCTATGACTATATCACAAAACCCTTCAAGATAGATGAGATTAAGCTCATTATCCGCAACGCATTGGAAAAGAAGGCCTTGGAAAAGGAAAACATCCTGTTAAAACGCCTGGTTGAAACCAAATACAGTTTTGATGAGATCATCGGACAAAGCCCCAAAATGTTAGCCCTTTATGAACTCATGGAGAAGATAGCACCAACCAAAACGAACATCCTCATTACCGGGGAAAGCGGAACGGGAAAGGAATTAGTGGCCAAGGCTATCCATTTCAATAGTCCCCGGAAGGAGAAGGGTTTTGTTACATTGAACTGCGGTGCCATACCGGAAAATTTGTTGGAAAGCGAACTCTTTGGACACATGAAAGGGGCTTTCACTGGAGCGATGTACAATAAGCGAGGCCTCTTCGAGGTGGCCGATGGGGGATCCATCCTCCTTGACGAAATCGGCGAATTGCCCCTATCGATGCAGGTGAAACTCCTGAGGGTGATACAGGACATGGAATTCACCCGTGTTGGGGGCACGGAACAGATCAAGGTGGATGTCCGAATCATATCGGCCTCCAATAAGGACCTAGAGGAAGCTGTTAAGGAGAAAAAATTTCGGGAAGACCTTTACTACCGGCTCAATGTTATCCAGATCAAATTGCCGTTGCTCCGAGAGCGGAGGGAGGACATCCCCGTTCTGGCCGAACACTTTTTCAAGAAATACGCCCAAGAATTGAGCAAGGATATCCGTGAAATCTCCCCCGATGCCATAAAACTACTCGTCAATTACGACTACCCCGGAAATGTCAGAGAACTTCAAAACATCATTGAGAGGGGTGTTGCCCTGGAGACAAATAATACCCTAACGGTTGAAAACCTCAATTCCTATATGAATGAACAGCGAGGAATCAAGAGGATTGATGATACCCTCTTCGACATTCCAACCGAGGGGATCGATCTGGAAACGGTCGTGGGGGATTTGGAGAGGAGCTTATTGATAAAAGCATTGCAGAGGGCAAAGGGGGTTAAGAAGAAAGCGGCCGAATTGTTGAATATCAAATTTCGGTCGATGCGATATCGCCTTGAGAAGTATGGCCTCAATACCAGGGACTAGTATCACGTCCCAAAAGTAATTTACAAAAATCACACCAAAACTGATCGTACGTATTGAGATGTCAAAATGTGAAATTCGAAGCACGAAATCCGAAACAATAACAAAATTCAAATTTTCGAATTTTCTAAACATGTTTTGGCCTGCGACGAGCCCCTCGGCCTGAGCTCGGGTCGAAGGCTCAGCCGAGTCGATTTTGGTCATTTGATATTAGGATTTGTTTGGGATTTGTTTGGCATTTCGATATTCCAATTTCGGATTTAGGATGTTGTATTTCTGGACGCTGTGTGATCGTGTAAATTATGCAAGTTATTACTGGAACACTACACTAGGGGTATTCCGCCTCTTACTCCCTTGAATACCCCACGGGAATCACATAGAGGGGCTTCAACTCGAAGGGAAGATTGAGCACTCGGGATACATCCTCATCGCGAAAGGCGCCCACCATGACAGAACACAGTCCCAAGGCCTCTCCCTGCAGGGCTAGATTCTGCCCCACGTGACCCACCTCCATGTGGACATATCTCACCCCCCGTTCTCCATAGCTAGCAGTGGTCGTGGAATACTCCGCACACAGCACAAAGGATAGTGGAACCCTCCTGATGAAGCCCTGCCCGAGGCAGGCAGAGCATAGATCCTTCCTCAGGTCCCCCGGAAGATGGCGTTCTATGGAATGCCCCTTAGGCACGTATCGATAAACCCCGTCATCCAATGATTCGACCGCGTTCTTCCCCAGAACCACGAACATTTCAAGGGGATAGGTCGCCCCAGCCGAGGGAACGGTTCTGTAGTACCCCCCCGTTATGCCCTGGCAAGCCCATAGGAGTTGAGAAAGCTGGCTCCTTGTAACGCTCCTGCTGGAAAATACCCGCGTGCTCCTCCTCTTCAAAATGACCTCCTCGAGCGAGACTTCTCCCTTAAAACTCGGTTTCGGAAGCGCGATCATTTTCTCCATTTCGAACCCCCTTTGAGATCCCTAAGAACTGGAATAAGGAGGTCTGAGCGCGAATTTATGTCCTAGTCGAATTAAAATGTGCACTACCCTTACCGCAGCAGCGCACAACGGAAATTCCGCCTATCTCCTCTTGAACAACTTATCGAGGTGCGGGTAATCGATCTCCGAAAAGATGGGCCTTCCATGGGGACAGGTGGAAGCGAAGTCGATCTTCTCCAGCTCACTGAACAGGTTTTGCATCTCCTCATCCCTTAAGACCCGGTTCCCCCTGATTGCTCCATGGCAGGCCATGATCGTAAAAATTCTCTCCGCCATGGCCTCCCCCTGAGGAGCCCTGCCCTCGGAGGCCAATTCTCCTATAATATCCTTGACCAGGGACTCAATGTCTTCTCCCGCCACAACCTGGGGAACCGATTTAACCGCGAAAGTTGTGCCGCCGAAGGCCTCGACCTCCATGCCCACCTTCTCCAGTTCGTCCTTATAAACACCCAATATATGTTCTTCAGCAGGAGATAACTCCATCATGTGGGGAAAAAGGAGTATCTGGCGGACAACGGCGGCGTTTCCAAGCTGGTGCTTCAACTTCTCGAAGAGGACCCTCTCGTGGGCCGCATGCTGGTCGATTAGTACTAATCCCTGAGGTCCCTGACAGACGATATAAGTTCCCCCGATTTGACCCAACGGGAAAAGGGATGAATAGAAGCCTCCTGGTTTGCCCTCACGGGAAAATTCCGGGAATAAGAGACTCCTTCCGCCCCCTTCTCCTTCCGCAGGCCCATATTTCCCCGTTCCCTCTCGAATTTCACCGTGAACCCCTTTTTCTTGCCAATAGCTCCCTATGGCCCGAGAAATCCTCGCATCATGCGGGACTGCCTTTAACCGTGACTGAAGGACTCGGTGGATTGAGCGGTAAACCTTCTCCTGATCCCTGAACCTGATCTCCCTCTTGGTGGGATGGACGTTAACGTCTATCCAATTGGGTGAAAAATCGATGAAGAGAATGGCAATGGGGTAGCGATCCCTGGGGATGAGAGTCCGGTAAGCGTCAAAAATAGACCGATTAACGATCCTATCCCTCACAAAACGCCCATTTACGTATGTGAAGATGGACTTGGCCGTTGAAAGGATCAACGTAGGTTGTCCGACATAACCTCGAAGGGAAATAGCTTCATCTCGAAATTCCACCGGGATTAACCCCTCATAGGTCTCCCGTCCAAGGATGGCCTCTATGCGGATTGATGGGTCGTTGGTCTTAGGGACATTTAAGATCTCCCTTCCATCGTGGACCAGCCTAAACTGGATGGTGGGCTTGGACAAGGCCATCTGGTCCACGACCCTGTGGATGTGAAAAAATTCCGTGCCCACTGACTTCAAAAATCTCCGCCGAACAGGGGTATTGTAAAAGATGTTTTTTACCTCCACACTTGTTCCCACAGGCGAGCCGACGTCGCAAACACGCACCTTTATACCTGTCTCTCCATACACCTCTGTTCCCACCTGAGATGTGCCATCTCGGGTTATGAGCCTCATTTTGGAAACGGAGGCAATGCTTGGCAAGGCCTCTCCCCTAAATCCCAGGGTTTGAATAGCATACAGATCATCCTCGTTTTGAACCTTGCTCGTTGCGTACCGCTCCGTTGCCAGAAGGGCATCCTCTCTGGACATACCACATCCGTTGTCCACCACCCGAATCGATTCCATTCCACCCGCCTTGATATCGCAGAGGATCGAGGTGGCCCCTGCATCGATGGAGTTCTCTATGAGCTCCTTTACGGCCGAAGCGGGCCTCTCCACGATCTCCCCCGCCGCGATTTTAGCAATCAGATCCTCCGAAAGAATTCTAATCTTCGAGGACATGCCTCCTCCTCTATTCAAATCGGACGATATGATATCCGAAGACCTCCTCAACCTCCTTCGCCATATCGTCAGATGGAGCAACATTAAATTGGTCAGGAAGCGAGATCACCGTTTCGCTGCGATTTGGGATAATCATGTGAAGGAAAACCGGGCATCGACCCCTCTCCGCCAACAGGATGGACTTCAACCTCTCCAAGAGCTCTTTGGTTAGCCCGGGTGTTGTGAGGTTAATATGTACCCCGGAGATCGACTTCTCCTTTATTTTGGAAAAGGATATCACCTCATTGGCCTTGATTTTATGGGTGTCCTCACCCGTATCCAAGATCCCTTTGACTAAAATCGGTTCATCTCCCTTTAGATAGGGCAAAGATGAGAGGAAGACATCCGGGAAAAGGATGACCTCGACGACTCCCTTCAAATCCTCTAGCGTGGCAAAGGCCATTCGTTCCCCTTTTCGTGTGGTAATCTCCTTGAACGTGCTCACTACCCCACACACTTTGACCTCCTTCCCGCTTTCAAGTTTGGCCACACTCGCCGTATCTTCACTGGTGAACCGTTTGATATCCTCCTCATATCGGGCTAACGGATGGCTGGTGATATAGAAACCCAATGTCTCCTTTTCGAAACTCAGCAATTGATTCTCGTGCCACTCTTCAATATCCGGTAATTGGCGAGGTCCCCCTTCGGTCGCCTCTGCTCCCCCGTAGGCGACAAACAGACTGACCTGTTTGTCTAGCCTCTCCCTCTGTCTCAATTGAGCCATTTCGATGGCCTCATTCAGTGAAGCCATCATTTGCGAGCGATGGGCTCCGGTGAAATCGAATGCGCCGCATTTGATTAAACTCTCCAACACCCTTTTGTTCACCTTCCTGAGGTCCACCCTTTGGCAAAAATCGAAGCTATCTCTGAAAGGTCCATTTTTTTCCCTCTCCGAAATAATGGAGTCCACCGCACCGCTTCCCACATTCTTAACTGCTGCTAAACCGAAACGAATTTTGTTCCCGATAACCGTGAAATCCTTATAGCTTTCATTGACATCGGGAGGGAGGATGTCGATCCCCATATCCTGACACTCGCCAATATATTTGACGATCTTATCCGTGTTCTCCATTTCACAAGTGAGCAGAGCCGCCATGAATTCTAATCGATAGTGGGCTTTCAGATAAGCCGTTTGATAGGCGATGAGGGCATATGCTGCACTATGGGATTTGTTAAACCCGTATTCGGCGAACTTTGCCATGAGGTCAAAGACCCTATCTACCTTTTGGGAATCAATTCCCTTCTTCCTCGCGCCTACCAGAAATTTCTCCTTCTGTTTCTCCATTTCCTTGGAATCCTTTTTACTCATGGCTCTCCTGAGGACATCAGCATCCCCAAGGGAAAAATTTGCCAGAGAACCGGCTATCTTCATTACCTGTTCCTGGTAAACGATAACTCCATGGGTCTCCCGAAGGATCTCCTCCATCTGAGGAATTTCGAAGTGGATGGGTACTTTTCCGTGCTTCCGCTTAATAAAATCATCAACCATCCCGCTCCCCAGAGGACCGGGACGATGGAGGGCCACCAAAGCGATAATGTCATCGAAGGACTCGGGCTTGAGTTTTACTAAGAGTTCCTTCATTCCAGAACTTTCCAACTGAAATATGCCCGTTGTTGCACCGGAACCTAATAGCTCAAAGGTCTTTTTGTCCCCTAAATTCAGATGATGGATATCGATCTCCCTATCTCCATTTCGATTGATCATCTCCGCCGCCTTATCCAGCACCGTTAGGGTTTTGAGACCGAGAAAATCGAACTTAATCAATCCAATCTTCTCCACATCCCCCATGGCATACTGGGTGATGATTTCGCCGTTCTGCCCGCGATAAAGCGGAAGATATTCCATTAAGGGCTTATTGGATATTACCACACCAGCTGCATGCGTGGAGGCATGTCTTACCAAACCTTCCAGGGATTTGGCGGTACTGATCAACGATCTAACCCTCTCCTCGGATTCCATCAGCTCTCGCAGTTTTGGCTCTTGAAGCAGTGTCTGATCCAGCGTGATATTAAGGGTATTTGGGATGAGCTTTGCAATCCGGTCTACTTCGTTATAGGGCATGTCCAAGGCCCTACCCACATCCCTGATCACCGCCTTGGCCTGCATCTTGCCGAAGGTAATGATTTGCGCGACGCTGTCATTTCCGTACTTCTCCGTGACATACCGAATCACCTCATCCCTTCCCCTCATACAAAAATCGACATCCACGTCCGGCATGCTGATTCGCTCGGGATTTAAGAACCTCTCAAATAAGAGTCCATAACGAAGGGGATCGAGCTCGGTAATTCCCAGAGAATAGGCAACGAGGCTTCCGGCAGCAGATCCCCTTCCGGGGCCAACGGGAATTCCCCTCTTTTTCGCGTAATTGATGAAATCGGAGACGATGAGGAAATAGCCGGAAAAACCCATGGATTTAATGGTTGCGAGCTCTTTCCCCAGCCTTGTAAAATATTCCTCGCGGCCTCGGGCCGCGGTCCCTCCGCCCCTTCCCATCTCCGATAACCTTTTCTCCAACCCCTCCTCTGCGAGATTCTCAAGATAGGAGTCTAACGATTCACCCGGCGGAACGACGAAACGGGGGAAATGGTATTCCTCGAATTTCAATTCTAGGTTACATTGATCTGCGATCAGCATGGTATTGGTAATCGCCTCTTCCCGACCAGTAAACAGGGTTCTCATCTCCTCGGGGGATGTGAAATAGAACTGATCCGTAGAGAACCTCATCCGATCCGCATCATTGATGGTCTTTCCCGTCTGAATACACAACAAAACTTCGTGGGCCCTAGCATCCTCCCGCCTCAGGTAGTGGCAGTCGTTGGTCGCTACCACGGGTAGGGAAAGTTTACCCGCCATAGCGCATAACTTTTCGTTTATCGCCCCTTGATTCTCCACACCGTTCTCCTGAATCTCCAAGAAGAATCGATCGGGGGGGAATATCTCTGAGTATTCCAGGGTTACTCTCTCTGCTTCCTGGTCTTCCCCCTTATTGAGCAAAGAGGAAATTTCTCCCTTTAAGCAACCGCTCAGGGCGATCAACCCCTCGTTATATTGCCTTAAAAGGTCCTTATCGATCCGCGGTTTGTAATAGAACCCCTCAAGATGGGCCAGACTGATCAATTTGATCAAGTTGTAGTATCCCGTTTTATTCTTAGCCAATAAGGTGATGTGATAGGACCGTTCGCTCGCATCCCTCGACTTTTTTTCAAATCGGCTCCTAGGTGCCACATATATCTCGCATCCTATGATGGGCTTGATTCCATTCTTTATGGCCTTCTGGTAAAATTCTATAGCTCCGAACATATTGCCATGGTCCGTCAAGGCTACTGCCGGCATCTTATGTTTCTTAGCCAATGCGAAGAGTTCCTCGAATCTAATTGTCCCATCCAAAAGGCTATACTGGCTGTGAAGGTGCAGATGAACGAATTGTCCTTTATTCATTCCTCCTCCTCATCGACTCCGGGAATAAACCGCAAATCGCCCCCGAGCTGCTCGTCTACATCGTTCGATGTAGATGAACCATTGGACCCTATTTTAACCATATATTGTGTTATTTACTTTCAATAACACAATATATAGGATCTGTCAAGAAAAAAAAATGGCAGGTTCAACCTGAATGATCATGAATTTTCATTCCCTGGGAACGGGCTATTCCCATTCAATGGTACTGGGAGGTTTCGAACTGATATCGTAGACCACCCTATTGATCCCCTTCACCTCATTGGTTACCCGGCTCGAAATCCTCTCAAGCACGTCATAGGGAATGCAAACCCACTCGGCCGTCATTCCATCAGTGCTCTTGACCGCCCTGATGGCGAGGACATTCTCATAGGTCCTCTCATCTCCCATCACGCCCACCGTTTTTACTGGGAGCAGGACGACAAAGGACTGCCAAATCTCTCGGTAGAGTGGCACACCGGATATCTCCTGCAGTAAAATATCATCCGCCTCCCTAATCAGGGAAAGCCTTTCCTGAGTCACCTCGCCGATAATCCGAACGGCCAACCCCGGCCCGGGAAAGGGCTGGCGATTGATGATCCTATCGGGGACGCCCAACTCCTTGCCCACCAATCTAACTTCATCCTTAAACAATTCCCGAAGGGGCTCGATCAGTTTGAGCCCCATCCTATCCGGAAGCCCTCCCACATTATGGTGAGACTTAATCGTTGCAGAGGGTCCCTTGAAGGGAGTTGATTCTATAACGTCCGGATAGAGGGTTCCTTGGGCGAGATACTTAATCTCGCCTAGTTCCCGTGCCCGTCGTTCGAAGAGATAGATGAACTCATTTCCGATAATCCGCCTCTTTTCCTCCGGGTCGACAACCCCGCCTAACTTATTTAAGAAGTGATCCTGAGCATCAACACGGACCAAGTTGATCTTGAAATGGTCCTTGAACACCGCTTCAACCTCATCGGCTTCACCTTTCCTCAAAAGTCCGTTATCTACGAAGAGACAAACGGATCGTTCACCTATGGCCTTATGCAAGAGTACGGCCACCACTGAAGAATCGACCCCCCCGCTGAGGGCACAGAGAACCCTCTCTCTCCCCACTTCCCTTTTGATGTCGCTAATGGCCTCCTCAATAAAGGATTTCATGGTCCAGGAGGCCGAGCAACCGCATACCTTATAGAGAAAATTCTTCAAAATTTCGATCCCCCTGGGAGTATGAACAACTTCCGGGTGAAATTGAAGGCCGAATAGCGTTCCCCCTTTGCCTTTCATAGCAGCTATGGGAGAGTTTTTCGAATGAGCTATCCTTTCAAATCCATCGGGTAACGCTTCTATTCGGTCTCCATGGCTCATCCACACGGGATGCCTTATCCCCTTTTCCCCAAAGCCCACAAAGATGTCAGAGGGATCATCCACCACGATCTGGGCCTTCCCGTACTCCCTTTTAGGGGCTCTGATTACCTCACCCCCCAAGAGATGGGCTATTAACTGCATTCCATAACATATTCCAAGGATTGGGATACCCAAATCCAGGAGCTCGTGCTGAACTATGGGGGCATCATCGTCATGAACGCTCGACGGACCACCGGAGAATACAATTCCACGGGGACGGAATTCCTTTATATCTTCCAAAGGCATATTGAAGGGGTGAATCTCACAATAGACATGACACATCCTGATTCGCCTGGCAATCAGCTGAGTGTACTGAGAACCAAAGTCCAGTACGAGGATCCTCTCATGATGGATGTCCCGCATGGGATTAACCTCTCTGTAGGAGCAAAAAATCCACTGGGGAAGCAGTTCAAGGACTCAGCGATATCCGACCCTTGCCCTCTACCTGGTAGCGATATGGCCGGCCATCTTCAGATAAGAGATCCCAATCGGCCAAAATCCCCGAGGAAACCAATTGTTGTAAATCCTCGGGATATTCCCCGCTTTCCAAGAGATAGATCTCCAGTGCCTTTAATATCTTTGTCCTATGCAAGCTGTCCGAATAGGTTCGTGGTAAATTCACCTCCGGCTTCTCGATCCGAGAGTTGAACACCACGTCCTTAAGAAAGGGTTTAAAGGAGATGATCAAGAGGAAGATTATTACGAAGAGAACCCCGAACCGCAGGAATAATGAGATATTTCTGAAGGCCTTCCAGCTCACCAAATCCCTGAAGCTCGGCCTCTCTATGCCTACCCTTCGGACGATCCCCCCTTCCTCCAATTTTACAATGGAATCATAAACCTGAAATTTCCCCAAAAGGCTTCGATCTACCATCTCTTGAACGGTACGTTCCCCATCCACCAAACCGTGGACCACTTCGGCTTCCGCGGACATCTTCTCCCCGTTAATCTCCCCCAACCTCCCGATATCGTATTGTTCTCCCATCTCCTCGGGGGGAATCTTTTCAAAAACGATATAGGGTGAGGAGATCTTCCTCTCGATTTCTGACCACTCGTCCAACATCCGAAGCACGTTGAGCAGAGCGTTCTCCGGGCTCAACGCCAATGGGATTTTTCGATATTTCTCAACGAGTCTCAGGTCAAACCGAAAATTCCCCTCTCCCCATTGGAAGAGATCATAAATGGTCTCATAGATTTGGTTCTGGATAACCCTGAGGACTTCCTCCTTTTTCAGCCACTGTAGATCGATGAGGATTTCCCCCAGATACTGTAATGTCTCTTCCTGAACTTTCAGGGCTTGGTCCAATTGCTGTTGGGTGATTACCTGGGCCTTGACGAGAATCTCTCCCAAGAGGTCCTTCCTGGCGCGATAGGTCGAGAAGACGTGGACGATCATCCCATCCACAAAGTAGATCTCCACTTTCTTCCGGCCATGCTGGACATTCAAAACACCGGTCTTAAACTGTTGGCCTATGAGCTGAATGATCTCTGTAATGCTGAAATCCCTTAGATCACCTTGTAGGGCCATCCTTCCTCCTCATAATGAGATTTTGATCTTGTCCAATGCCTGTTTTTTTCTCTCGAAACGGGATATACTCCTGAGGGAAATGAAATAAAAGCAAGCAAAAAGTCCGATAAAGAAAGCCCCGCTCGAAAACGGTGAGGATGCCGGGATAACCTCAGAATTCCTGATCAATCCGTGCCAGTAGACTAGTCGCAGAATAAATATGGAAAAGATAAAAAGGAGGATGACTCCCCTTATTGTATAATTCCTCCATACGTGACCCGCTCCCAAGGAAAAAAGGGAGAGGATTCTCGAAATCGCCTCTTCCCTCTTCCGATATCCCCTAACCTGAGCCATTTTCCTTACCTTTATCTTTGGGTTGAGGCCCTCTTTCTTCACGAAAAGACGATAGCAGCCCATACAGATAAAATCGCCCTCCACCTTTCTTGGATAGACTCGATGGCTAGGACTGCCGCAGAGTGGACACTTCCTCATGCCCCCCTTCCGTTTAGCCAGTATTGAGAAAGCCACCACCATACATAAGAATAGGAGGGGGGAAACGAATCCCCACCGCCCAGTTAACGGCTTTACCCATACTGAAACAAGCCCTTTGGGATCTATCCATTTGTCCATGAGATGATAAACGACGCCTTTCCACAGGCTCATGGCCGTGAGGCCCTCGTCGATGACGAAACGATTCATATTGCCGGTTTCGATTTTCAAGTAGTGATGGATTAATTGGGGGTTGAGTTCAGTAGCTCTCTGTATGGACGGGTCAGTCTTGACCAGGGTCTTAGTTTTTTTCGAATTCGCCCGATAGAGGTTGAAATAAAAGGATGCCTTTCGAGGGTTCAAATCGACAGCTTTGCTATTCAACTCAATTGCTTGATCGACGTTGCCCATTGCCAGGTAAACATTCGCTAAATTCGTCATAGCCTCGGCAGCCGAGGCATCATTGGATATAAGCCGTTTAAAATAATATTCAGCCTTTGGATAATCTCCTTCCCTCTTATTGATCAATCCCAATGTGAAGAGGAGTCGTGCATCTCTGGCGTTGGCCTTAAGTCGCCGGACCAAATCTTCCTTGTGTCCACGGTTCCATATTTCCTCGTTTGCCTCATAAATGTCCACATAGGTGTTGGCGGAATGATCCAGGAAATTCGAGCAGATATTCATCGTCCAGGGAACATAGATGAGCAAGATGAGGAAGATGCAGAACGTGATCCTTTCCCGCTTCTCCAGAGAAACCCAACAGAGCAGGGACCAATACATGAAGGCCCACGTGAGATTTAGTTGCAAGAAGAAGGGAAGGAGAATGCCCACGATCTTCAAAACTGCCAGCATAATCTGGAAAACTTGAGCTTTGAAATTCCTCGTTAAGCCCTCAAAATAGGGGGGGAAATATTTGAGGAACAAAATGAATGAATAGAGCAAAAAAGCCAAGAGAATCGACTGGCCAATGAGGAAGAAGAGATCCATAAATTTTATGAAGGTGAGCTTGAAATTCTCGATGAAGGCAAGGAAGCCCTTCAGGTATTCCGCCAAAACTCGGTCTAATCGAAGTTTCGACTTGCTCCAATATACCCTTGAAAGGGCAAAATATCCGTACGGTAATCCCGGAGCCAGCATTTTGGCCGCCCTACAGAGCTCTGTCGCCTCTTCGAAGCTACCCCTTTCCGAGGCCTCCAAACCTTCCCTAATCAACAAAGTGGCGAAAATAGGCAGATTGCGTATACCCCAATCTAATTGAACTCGATGAATCTCCTCCAATTCCTTCTTGCCGATGAGTGTCTTTCCCCTGTTGATGAGATCCTTTCGCCGAAGCCAATATCGGTGGAGTTCCGGGGGACCAGTGTAGGTATTGATGGAGGCACCCTTCCCGGACTGCCCAACCCCCCCCGATGGATAGACTTGGCCACCATTCCAGAGGATGGAACAGATCACGGAAAGAAGGAGAGCTCTGAATATCCATCTCATCGATCAACCCACTCTTCTACCCCCGCCATCACTCCAATCGGTAGTTGGGGGCCTCCTTAGTTATGATCACGTCATGGACATGCCCTTCTCGCAACCCCGCCTGGGTTATCCTGATGAATGTGGCCTTTGAACGCAACTCCTCTACATTCCAGCAACCCACATATCCCATTCCTGCCTTCAATCCTCCCACAAGCTGCTGCACGCAAAAGGATAGAGCCCCCCTATAGGGAATGCGGCCTTCAATGCCCTCGGGCACTAATTTAGTCTCGGACTCCACGTCCCCTTGGAGGTACCGATCCCGGCTCCCTTCCCTCATGGCCTCCAAGGAACCCATCCCCCGATAAACCTTGTAACTCCTCCCCTGAAAGAGCACAATCTCCCCAGGGCTTTCTTCGGTCCCCGCAAATAAGTTTCCAATCATCACCGAATGGGCGCCTGCAGCGACGGCCTTGGTGATATCCCCTGAAAATTTGATTCCCCCGTCGGCAATCACGGGAATGTCGGATTTCCTGGCCGCTCGAACAGATGCCACGATGGCCGAAATCTGAGGGACGCCTATCCCGGCAATAACACGAGTGGTACAAATGGAGCTCGGCCCAACCCCCACTTTAATCGCATCCGCACCGGCCTTTATCAATTCCTCCGTTGCCTCCTCAGTAGCGACATTCCCCGCGACCAGTTGACAGTTCGGAAAGTTCTGCTTTGTATCCCTGACCGCCTCCATTACATTCTTGGTATGTCCATGGGCCGTGTCGATAACCAGGACATCCGCCCCTGCCTTCAGCAGGGCCTCAGTCCTCGCCACCCTATCCTCACCGGTTCCGATGGCTGCTCCAACTCGCAGACGTCCCAGTTCGTCCTTGCATGAATTGGGGTATTTCCTGATCTTCTCGATATCCTTAATGGTGATGAGGCCCCTGAGGTTGTTCCCTTCATCCACGACGAGGAGTTTCTCAATGCGATTCTCGTGAAGCAAAGCCTTCGACTGCTCCAATGTCGTCCCTTCGGGGACGGTAATGAGGTTATCCTTGGTCATTACGGTGGAAATTCTTTCGTCCAATTGATTCACAAACCTCAAATCCCGATTAGTCAATATTCCAACCAGTTTCCCGTTCTTGGTGATGGGAACACCGGAAATACGGTATTTCCTCATGACTTCCTGAGCTTCGTAAATCTTTTGATCCGGTTCCATGGTAATAGGATCCCTGATCATTCCGCTTTCCGACTTCTTCACCTTATCTACTTCCATGGCCTGGGCATCGATGGAAAGGTTACGGTGGATAATCCCGATACCACCTTCTCGCGCCATACTGATTCCCGTATTGGCTTCGGTAACGGTATCCATCGCCGCACTCAAAAGGGGGATATTTAAGGTGATGCTATTGGTCAAAATGGTGCTGGTATCAACATCCTTCGGGACCACATCCGACTTGGCGGGCACGAGTAAAACATCGTCAAAGGTTAAACATTCCTGGAGAGCTTCTTCTAACATGATTACTCCTCAATGAAGTTGTTTGAGATACAAAAATAGATTCCCCCTTGATGGGAGCCATTTCCAATAGAACGGCTCTCTGTTAAAGATAGAAAATGAACGGAGAAATGAAACGGAAGGATTTTATTACCCAATACCAGAGCATTCTCCATTTGTCAACCGGGAGTTTGAGCGCGACCCACACGCAGATGAACAATGGGATCCATTCCCTTCCAGAGCATCCCCTCTATTCTTGATATAAGACTACTCAGATTTTTCCCCTTGAGGGCCGATATGGCAATGGCATTGTATCGCCGACAGGATTGGCGGATGAAGCTCGAATCCACCTTATCCTCCTTATTAAAGACTAAGACCTTGGGAATTGTAGTCAGGTCCAGCTCCTTCAGGATCGTCTCAGCGGAAAGGACGTGCTCTTCAAAACCGGGGCTACTGAGATCGGCCAAGTGTATGAGAAGATCGGAGTCTTTTAGTTCATCGAGGGTGGCCCGAAAGGCCCCCATGAGATCCTTGGGTAAATCCCTTATGAATCCAACCGTATCCGAAATAATCACCTCTCGATCCCTTGGAAAGCGGAGTCTCCGAGTTGCAGTATCCAAGGTGGCAAAAAGCTTTTCCTCAACCTTCACGTGGCTCCTTGTCAGTTCGTTAAAGAGGGTTGATTTTCCGGCATTTGTATAACCAATAATGGAGATAATGGGGATTCCTCGATTTATTCTCCTTTTCCTCCTCTGTCCCCTCTCCTTGCCTAAGTTTTTGAGCTCTTTCTCCAAACGGGCAATCCTATCCCTCACCCGCCTCCGGTTTATTTCGAGTTTTGTCTCTCCTGGACCACGACCCCCAATCCCTCCGGTTAAACGGGACATGGCCGTATTTTTGGCCGTAAGCCTTGGTAATAGGTACCGCAGCTGAGCCAATTCAACCTGGACTTTCCCATCTCGGCTATGGGCTCTTAGGGCAAAAATATCCAAAATCAGCTGCGTCCGATCGATCACCCTCAGCTCCGTAAAATCGCTAATGGAGGCCATTTGGGCGGGAGATAAATCCCTATTGAAGATGATGAGGTCCACTCCCAATTGCATGCAACGTATGGTTATCTCGGTTAGTTTACCCCTTCCTATGAGAAGCCTGGGACGCAACTTCTTTGGACGCTGAATCAGGGAATCTACCGCCACGCCACCGCTGGTTTTAACCAATTCCTTCAGCTCTTGAACCGACTCCTCGACGTCCCTCTGATTGGAATCCGCTACAGTAACCAAAAGGGCATTTTCCTTCCCTTCTTCTAAGGCTTTCACGCGCTGAGTTCGCTCAAATTCATCCTCCAGGGATTGAATGAAGTCGAGGAAATCGATCTCCAACCCCCATGGACGATGAGGCGGGAGGACTTCCCACTTCTTCTCCGTGGGATTCTCCGGAAGCAGGTGCCCCAAGTAAATACGACCGGGTAACCCAGAACCGTCAACGGATAAAGCGCCCATCATGTCAAACCTCAAAAGGGCAAGGTCGGTAATGTCGTCTTGGGTAAGGGGTTCATCCCGTAGATGGGTATGGATACACCTGAGGCCCCGAAGCCTCAACAACCCCTTCCTATACCTGGGCAGGGGTGGAATGACGATCCCTTGATGATCTCCTACGATGACGTATTCGATAATCCCCTTGCGGTTGACCAGAATTCCTACTTGTCGCTTGAGCTCTTGGGAAACCTCGGAAAGATATCGGGCTATCTCAGATGTGATGACCTTCTGTGGAGGGATCCTTCTTCGATATATACGCTCTAATCTCTTTATCTGGCTGGACTTAAGGCCTGTTAAGTGACCAAAAACCCTTTTGATGGCGATTGCTCCCTAAATCCTTTTACGGTTTGATAGAATTATACCACAAAGGGAATAATAATCAAAAAAAACAATGAGGTCTCTTCCTGGTACCTCGATTCACAACTTCATTAATAGTATAATTCTTATCATTCAGTTGGGTTTACACCCCATGGGAGGATAATCAAGGTTCTATGGTATGGAGGGAAGGTTTGCGGCGTCCTGGAACAGAACTTAAACGGCTTGGCGATCGTATCATTGAGTGCTGCAAATGTCCGAGACTTGTCGCATACCGCGAACAGATAGCCCGGGAGAAACGACGTCGATACCAAAACTGGCACTACTGGGGAAGGCCTCTTCCGGGTTTCGGCGATCCGGCGGGAAAACTCCTCATCGTCGGTCTAGCCCCTGCAGCTCATGGAGGTAACCGCACAGGAAGAATGTTCACGGGTGATCGTTCGGGTGATTGGCTTTTTCGCACCCTGCACCCGTTTGGATTCACCAATCAACCCCAATCGGTTCACAGGGAAGATGGACTGGCTCTCCGAAACTGTTTCATCACCGCAGTTATCCGGTGCGCTCCCCCGAAAAACAAGCCGTTGAAGGAGGAAATTGAAAATTGCCGCCCCTATCTTGCCGAGGAAATAGTCCTCTTAAGGGGGATTCAGGTTATAGTGGCTTTGGGGCAAATCGCTCTCAATGGACTCTTAAAGGTCATATTTAAGGAGGGAAAGCCCCCTCGAGAGATGAAATTCGGACATGGTCATGAATATCTGCTTACCGACGGCAAAATCCTCCTTACTTCCTATCACCCAAGTCAACACAATACGCAGACTGGGTGCCTAACTCAGCCCATGTTCGAAGATATTGTAGGCCGGGCAAGGAGGCATCTAACCTGCCCTTGCTAAGGATACTCTTATGAGATACGATGGAGAGATGTCTGAAAAACCCGCTCTTCACTGCCCAAAAATATTTTTTCGACCATTCTGAAGTTCGCTTCACTAAGAATGGTTACCGAAAAAATCTTAATTCGCGCTCTGAGCTCCTTTTCCCAGTTCTTCAGAGATCTCATTGAAATCATTGAAATCCATTGACAAAAGGAAAGGAGGAATGGATGAGTTTGAGAAAGAGGCTGATGGAAGCCAGAGAGAAACATCCCGATGTGGATATCTTTATCCGCCGGAACACCATTTACATAGACGGGATTCCTGAGGAGGAATTCACCGAAAAATCACTGAGCTCGAGTCATTTCTTGCCGAGTGATGAGTTCGTCATCACCTATGCATTGGGTGAACCCCCTGAATTGGTCCGCAAAAAAGGGATGGCTGAAGTGGAGGTCATCGTCGAGGACAACAAACGAGAACAGGGATAGGAAAAGGAAAGCATCTCAAATCTCAAATACTTCCCACTCCGTTACCATGTTTCCCGAAAGGAATGCCGATGGCCTACGATCCGGTTGCAAGACATAAGGCCATTGAGAAAAAGGTGGTCAGGGGAGAACTCCGAAAATATTATCGATTCCGAACGGATAGATGGTATGGAGGTATCGTCACCGGTGACTGCGTGGGATGTGGCCTTCTCTGCAAATTTTGTTGGGTAAGGGATTCAATTCTCTTTAACCCGCAAAAAGAGGGATACTTCTATAATCCCCATGAGGTCGCTCGGAAGCTTCTCTCAAAAGCTCGAAAAAAAGCGATCAAACAATTGAGGCTTAGCGGGGGGGAACCCACCATTGGAAGATCTCACCTCCTTCGATTACTCGATAACCTCCGCTGGAAAGGGAATCTCTTCATCCTTGAGACGAACGGCATCTTGATTGGTGCAGATAAGAGCTATGCCCAAGATCTGGCTGCTTTCCCCTTTCTACACGTAAGGGTTTCCATAAAAGGCTGTGACCAGGATGAATTTACCATGCTCACCAACTCCAAACCCGAGGGATTTGAACTTCAACTGCACGCCCTTGAGTATCTGTTCAATGTCGGTGTCAGCTGCAATCCCGCGGTTATGACTTCCTTCTCCTCCCCCAAAAAACTGGAAAGGCTGAGGAGGCGAATCTTCGCAATGATGCCGTCCCTGATGGAGGAATTCGAAGAAGAGGAATTGATCCTCTATCCCCATGTCTCGAACCGCCTACATCGATTCAACCTGAGCTACCGGGCAGCCTTTCAACCCGGAAGCATACCACCTGAAACCCAATGAAGATTTGGGGGATGCCACTCAGCCGAGGGGTTTTCCAGAGTGATGGATTAACCCCTGGAATTTGGATGGAGAGGAAACCCGGTCATTTCTTGCTGAAGACCTTCAGCAAAAATCCCTTTCAGGGTCAGTATCCGACGATGGCAGTCAGCACCAAAAGGCCGCCTACGACAAAGAACAGCGGCTTCCAGAATCCAGCCAGAAAAAAGCCATAAAGTATGAGAATAAGTCCAAGGATAATGCGGAGGATTCCCTCACCTCTTGCCACATTCTTCGTGATAGCCATTAAGGCCTCCTGACCAATCCAAGTTATGGGATGGTTTTCTGCGTCAGGGTGTTGAGCGTCGTCCACATTTCCTCGGAGGTTTTACAGGCCAATAGTTTTTTCCGCGCGCTATCCTCCCGAAATGTCCCTATGAAACCGGAAAGCAGCTGTAGGTAAAATACGCTGGCCGCCGAGGGAATGACAATGAAGAAGATGATGCGGGTCAACCGGCCCTTGGAGCGATCAAACTTCAAGCCTTGCTTCTTTAATCCCAGGGAAAAGGTCAACCCCCCGCCCTCCACGCCACGAACGTGGGGAAATGCGAGGCCATGCTCTAAGGAGGTTGATATGATTGACTCCCGACGAAGGGCGGCTGCTAACAAATTCTCCGGATTTTCTACAAACCCCTTGGCGGCCATCAATTGGATCAACTCGGAAATAGCATCATCCCGGTCTTCCGCCTCGATGCGGGGAAACATCAGTTCTCTGGAAGAGAATCGGGCAATGCCAGCCCTCGGCCTTCCAGTCCGCTCGAGACGCCTTTTCAATTGTCGAGGTGCTCCCTCAAAGTGATACAGAATTCTCCTGCAATTTGGACATTGTTGAATCCCCTTCCCGGTTCGAATTTCCGCCGCCATCGATGTGGGCAAGGAGATACCGCAACCGGAACAGGTCCCGTTAGCTTCGGGGACGACCGCCGCCTGGTGACGCTCCTGCAATCCTTCATAGAGGGTTGCAATTTCATCGGGAAGGTTTGCTATCAATGCCTTGACGGAGCTTTCGAGATCCGTCAAACGGAATTTGGGGACCAATGTGCGCTGTTCGGAAAGGACGAAATTGAGTTCCTGGAGTTGAATCAATTGATTCAAAATGCGGTCCATGAGGTCACTATATCGAATTCCCTAAAATCCTCCCATGATCTCCAACGGGGTACCTGCCTGGGAATCCGAACTTCCGGTGAAATCCTTTAACCGTTTACTTACTGCCCTGTTTCCCCTTCCATGCCACATACTGCTGCATTGCGGAGGGAATGTCAAGCTGTTTCGAACGGAAGTTTCCTGGAGTTTCTACAGAACTCCTCAGGGGCTCCTGTCTTTTTTTCACAATTAAATGGAAAAAAATCTGATGGCCAGCCACCCTATTTCTTGAACTCGTCCCACGGATAGTCGATGAGTTCCAAGAGTACGCCATTGACATCTTTGGGATGAATAAACGCGAGTTCGCAATTCCTGAATGGCCTTGTACCACCAATGAAGGTGTAACCCTTCGCCTTCAGCTCTTCCATGGCCTCGCGGGTATTATCCACATGCAACCCAATGAGCATGATGCCCTCTCCCCTCTTCTGGATAAACTTTGCAACCTCCCCATTCAGGGCTTGTGGATTCCATCAACTCGAATCCGACATCGCCCAGCCAGTACCTCGCTACCCTGATTTTTTCGGGCTCATCCACGGAGGCATCGTCGGGCTTGGATTTTCCCAGAATTGGTTCCCAGATTTTCCTCGCCGCTTCGAGATTCTTCACCGCCTACATTTTCTGGCGAGTGGTCCGGGCCAAAAGGCTCTTCCGCAAGGGGAATAGAATGGCAAGACAGAGCACACAAGCTGAGCTTATCACAAGGTAGCCGCTCAAAGTTACCATATTGATCTGTTTCAGAAAAACAGAGACCGCCACGACCAAAAGCAACAGGGCAAACAGAATCTTTATCCTCATACCTATCACGTATTTGGTCGCGTAAACTCCCAATTGCACGCCGATAAGTGAACCGGCAAGAATTATCAGAGCCGCTATCCATTCCACACTTCCTGCAAAACCATAGACGACAGTTCCATAACATGATGTGAGAAATACAAGGATTAAAGAGGTCCCAACAGCAGTGATGGTCGGTACTCCGATCACATAGATCAATAATGGGAGAACGATGACCCCACCCCCAATCCCCATAAAGCCCGAAAAGAAACCGATAAGAACACCGGAGACAATGATCACCCAAATTGATATGGATTCCACTCCCGAATGAGGTAGCGAAATCCTTGGGGGGAGCCCCATCCGATAAATAAGACCTGTCAGCACAGACCTTCTCTCCCCCATTTCCAGCATTTCGCCTCTTTGCCCATTCTGCTTTATCTTCCAGTATTGATAATAATCTCTGAAGATAAAGATGGAGATCAAAACCAGTAAAACGATATAGGCTACCCTTACATACGGTCCTGCAAGGTTTAGCTTCCCTAAATACAGTACGAGTCTCTTCCCTAGCTCCACTCCTCCACTGCTAAATAGCCCGAGGGTGATACCCAATCTGAGATCCACATTCCCCAGTTTGTGGTGTCTCATGGCACCGACCAAGCTGTTTCCCGCTATGACAGAAAACCCCGTACCGATTGCATGAACCATTTGAAAACCCAAGATATTCAGAGTAGGCGTCAGCAAGAAGCCACCACCTACCCCAAAGAAACCTGTTAAGACTCCAAGAATTAAGCCCAAAAGAAATAATACAAACGGATTAACCATATTCTCCGGTCCTGTCTCTTTCTGACCAAAGACCTTCTTCGTGCGCGACTTCTGTCACGCCGAGGGGTACGAGCACGTCACTGATGGGAGTTACCTGTAAGAATTATGGCGCGTTGTTTTCCATATCAAACTAGTGAGGACTTTGCCACCTTTGAAATTGTACAGTAATACCGTACCCCCCACAAGGTGGGCGTGATTCATCACAGCCGGACGACATGCATCCCGATCTAGCAGGATCTACGCCCTTTTACAAGGTAGCATGCTGGTAGCCTAATGTTAATACCCCCACCAGTCAACTGAGAAACTAAAAGACTTGTGAGCGGTGGCTCATTTATGCCTTCCCTACTGAGAAACTTGAGGGCACTGTAGCCATATCTATGAGAAATCAAGACAGCTCCTTTAGCTCGGTCCCCCAATTTTGCTTTGACACTAAAGATGCATTTGATACAATGAGAGAAGTAAAAGCTTTATCAGTACGGTAACCGCATGAGATTTCATTATGAAAAGGATTCATCCTCATTTTTCGGCAATCGCACATAGATATGAAGATCTGAGAACAACAGATGTAGAACCAATTCTGTTTATTAAAGAGAAACTGCAAAATTTGAATAAAATTGAAGCAGCAGATGTTGGTTGTGGGGTGGGGAGATATGACATAAAATTATTCCATCATCTAGGAGAGAAGCTCTATCTCACTTGCATTGATTATAATAGGAGGATGTTGAATGAACTTACTAAGAATTTAAAAAAACACAAAATAAGAAATTTCAAAACAATAAATGCATCGGCAATGGCTTTACCACTACCAAACAATTCTTTGGATGCTATAGTCACTTTCAATGCCATACATCATTTCAAATGCTTAGATTTTCTAAAAGAAACATCTCGGGTTTTGAGACAGAATGGAAACTTGTTTATCTACACTCGGTTACCAAGCCAAAACAAAAGGAATATTTGGGGAAGATTTTTCCCCGAATTCCATAAAAAAGAGAAACGGCTTTACAAACTAAGCGAATTGAAAGAAATGGTACGTGAGATACCAACTCTAAAAATGAAATTCACTCAATACTTCAAATACAAACGAATGGCTACATTAGAGTGGCTCGTAACACAAGCCAGACATCATCATTATTCTACATTTTACCTATATAATGAAATAGAGTTTGAAGAAGCTTTACAGAAATTTCAAGAGAATACTAATCATCATTTTAAAAACTTAGATAATATCATTTGGGATGATGAAAACATAATGTTCAACATGAGAAAAGATATTCGATAAATTTTTTTTAACTCACCTTATGTCATACGTTTTCTAATACAGCATATCCCGTTATGATTCGCAAAACCCGAGAACTTCTTGCCACATTCAGTACAATCTCCAAAGGAGATTAATAGATGAAAATTCTTAATAGAAACTTTTTTATTGGATTGGTAGCAGGGTTAATCTTGACGATCTTAATAATCATTGGTGGAGGCTATATCCTTATTTGATCATTCACATCAAGGACCGGGGAAAAAATTGAGTCAATACTTCAGCCCCCGCCTTTCCCCACTCAAACAAGAATGGACTATAATTGGCATGTACGAGGACTTGATGGCAAAGAATATGATGTAGGGAAAACTAAAGGAAAAGTCACTTTTCTCAATTTCTGGGCGACATGGTGTCCCCCCTGTGTGGCTGAAATGGCAAGTATCCAACGCCTATATGACGAGATAAAAAACGAAGGCATTGATTTCATCTTTGTATCGAACGAGGAGAGAACAAAAGTCAACAAATTCGTGAAAGAAAAGGGATTCACTTTCCCGATTTATACCCTCACTGGTAAAAAACCCCATGTTTTTAAGACCCGGGGGATCCCGGCAACATTTATCGTTTCACAAGATGGTCAAATAGTCTTTAAACATGTAGGTGCCGCAAAGTGGGACGATAAGACGAGCATCGATTTTATTAAGAAGCTTATGTAGCTAAATCGTTTAGTGTCGCATAACACCAGATTGGCAGCTCAATTTCTTTGCTCAAGCCACCTTCGGCGACTTCATCAATCGAGGAGATGCCAGGCGCTCTGTGACTATTAAAAGGAGGGGGAAAGATGCCCCAATTGATAATGATAACAGCAATATTGATTGCTACTTCTTCTCTTGCTCTTGGTCAAGATTTGAAATCGCCTCACGCAGGTCTAGTGAAAAGGAAAATAAAATCCCTCTCCGTAGAAGAGATTCAGGGGTTCTTGTCAGGCAAAGGTATGGGCTTTGCGAAAGCAGGCGAATTGAACCATTATCCAGGACCAAAACATGCTTTGGATTTATCTAAGCAATTGCATCCCTCGAAAAAGCAATTTTCTAAAACAAAGGAGATTTATAACCGAATGCACAAGAAAGCGGTTCGGTTAGGAAAATTAATTGTTGAGAAGGAAAAGATACTGGACAGTTTATTCGCTGAGCAAAAAATTGATGGAACACAACTGTAATCTCTAACTTCTGAGATAGCTAGGACTGAAGGCGAACTTCGTTTTACCCATTTGGAAGCTCATTTGGAGATGAAAAAGGTTCTTTCAGCAAAGCGGAATCACAAATATGACAAGCTGCGAGGGTATAAATCGAATGGGGGGGGAAGATTTACATCACCATCATCAACAGGGGCACCATTAAGGGCATACGCCGTATAAGGTCGTTTTACGGTCAGCTTCGTCCATCCAAATGCCTTCAGTATTTCACAAATATGTGAAACTTTATCCGAAACGCCTTTATCCCGGATAAAAGGATATATCCAAAGGGAGAAGCGGGAGGAAAAGACAATGAAAAAGCTCGAAATCGGTGCCAAGACTTTTTTGTACCCCATGCCAACCACACTGGTGGGGGCAAACATACGCGGTATGCCGAACTATCTGACTGTTGCTTATTGCGGCATTATGAACCACAGTCCCCCTATCATCTCAGTGGCCCTGGGTAAAGCCCACTATACAAACATCGGGATTAAGGAAAACGGCACTTTCAGTGTCAATATCCCTTCACAGGAATTAGTGAAAATTACCGATTACTGTAGTTTAGTCTCCGGACACAAAGTGGACAAGTCTAATCTTTTTGAGACATTTTATGGTAAACTCAAATCTGCCCCCATGATTCAGAAATGTTCCCTTAACCTGGAGTGTAAACTCATCCAGACCTTGGAATTTGCCATTGACGAAGTTTTTTTGGGGGAAATTGTCGCAGCCTACTGCGAGGATCAATACCTAAACAACGGCCTCCCGGACATCAAGAGGATGAACCCAATTGTATTCTCCATGCACGACAATAATTACTGGAAAATTGGAGAGCACCTTGGACGAGCATGGAGTATTGGAAAGGAACTCAAAACGAAGAAGGAGTAGACAGCGTAACTCCGGACAACAAGTGATGCCGGATTCGCAGCTGTCGACCTTTGTACTTTCAATGAAGGAACAAATCTCCTGGCGGAACTGTCTTAGTTAGATGAGGGAAAAGAAGCAAAAAACAACGGATGAAGACTATGAATTTGTCTCTTTATGTAAAAAGGGTGATGTGGATGCCTTTGGAGTATTGGTAAAAAAGCACCAGAAGAGCATGTTCAATATTGCCTACAGGATGATTGGGAACTATGAAGAGGCATGCGACATCGTGCAAGATGCATTTGTCTCTGCATATAGAAGCATAAAGAGTTTTAAGGGAACGGCCAAGTTCTCCACATGGCTTTACACGATAGTCATGAATCTTTCGAAAAACCGCCTTAAGCAGTTGAAGACACAACGCCATCGCGAAAAGTTCTCCATCAATAATCCTATTCCTACTAATGATGGCCAGACAAGAGGAGAACTCGCGTCGAGTGAACCTTCTGCCCTCGAAAACCTTGAAAAACGCGATGTCCAACAGAAAGTGCAGGAATGCATAAACTCCCTCGATGAAGAGTTCAGAGAAGTACTGATCCTGAGGGATATACAAGGCCTCTCCTATGGCGAAATAAGCGATTTGCTTGAAGTCCCGGAAGGTACCGTCAAATCAAGGCTTTTCAGGGCAAGGGAGGCTATCAAGGACTGTTTGAAGGAAGTGATCGGGGATCTATAATATGGAATGCAGGGACATTCAAGAAAAGCTATCGGCTTACATGGAGGGCATTATTTCATCTGAAGAAAAGGTGCTTATTGATGAACATCTAAAAACCTGTCAGAAATGCAATGGGTCTCTTGCTGATCTGAAGAAGACCCTTGAGTATGTACAAAACCTCGAAGAGATGGAGCCCCCTCCGTGGCTGGCAGGGAAAGTTATGGCGAGGGTGAGATCAGAAGTCGCGCCAAAGAGGGGGGTATTCCAGAGATTATTTTATCCACTCCATATTAAGCTGCCAATTGAAGCCCTTGCCACCATCTTAGTAGCAGTGGTCACGATTTATGTCTTCAAGACAATTCAACCGGAGGTAAAACTTGCAAAAGCCCCTCCAGCGGAGGTCACACCAAGAATCCTTTTACAAGAAAAAGAAAAAACCCATGCTCTTGACGAGGCCAAACCCCTCCCTGCTAAACCCGCAGAGCAATTCACGCTTGCAGAAGAAAAAGAAATCCCGGTAGGCAAGCATGTAAAAGCACCCAAAGCACCTGCGAAAGTCGCAAAACGGGACAAGGTTTTGCCATCAGCAGGCGTTGTGAAAAAAGGTGAATTAAAACGCGAAGCCTTACCATGCGAATTGAGAACGCGGGCATTGGTTGAGAGGAAAGACGAAGCTATCAGTTTAACGATTAATGTCAAAGACATCGAAACTGCGGGGAAGGAAATTGAGGAAGCCTTTATTCGATCTGGAGGGAAAATAATCAAAAAAGAGTATTTTGTGCAGAGAAACATCATCGTCGCAGAGCTTGATTCTAAAAAAGTGAAGGAGCTCCTTGAGAAACTGAAGCGCGTTGGAGAGGTTAAAGAAAAGGCCTTGGCTTTAGAGCCTCGGGAAGGTAGTATCGAGATAAAGATAGAGATTGTAAGAAAACAATAGGGCCTTGTAATCTCGTCCCGCCACAAACAAAGGTATCCATATGATAGTCGTAATTTGCTTGGCCTACAAATGATTTATCTACTCTTACCCTTTGAGAGCTCAATGAATGGGAGGTGCTATCATGGAAGAAAAGGTTATTATCTTCGGCAAGGCCGGCTGACCTCATACTGATAAGGCTAGGTCAGCCTACGGCAATACCGCAAGATACGTCGATGTCAAATCAGACAGCGCAAAATTAGAGGAGATGTTAAAGTATTCCAATGGCGTTCGGGAAGTCCCGGTTATTGTCGAGGGAGATAAAGTGACTATCGGTTACGGAGGCACCTGAGGTGTTTGATTACCGGTAGTTTATCGGTACATTTCCCATTAGTATTTCAATCGAGGTAATTATTTAACCCCTGCGGGCGTTTTGGTGTCTTCCGTTAAACGTGCTTCCTCTCCGTTTTCAATAATTCTCCAAGCTGACAAGAATCCCACCCTAAAAGTATGACCAGGAACGCTTTCGTGCATTAAAATAAGCCTCCCAATTTCAGTACCTTCCAATTCCTTCTGGGCATTCATAGGAAAAATTTGGCGTATTCGGGAACTTTCTGGAAACCTCCTTTGTCTAACGGACTAAGATCGTTCAGAAAAAAATCGAAGGAGGTCCGAAATGAGAAGGAGATATTATTACATTGCTTTCGTGGTTATCTTTTTGATGGGAATCGGAAGTAGTGCATTGGCAGTTAGGGAAAGAGATAACGAAAGACCCAGCATTCTTTCAACCACCTTGGAAGATCAAAAAGGTGTGGCAGTAACAATCTACAATGTTAACCTCGGACTTGTTAAAGATCAGAGGGAGATAAAACTTTCACAGGGGATAGGGGAGTTAAGGTTTATGGATGTTGCATCTAAGATAATTCCTACAAGCGTTTATATAAGATCTCTCATAGACCCTCAAAGCCTTCAAATCCTCGAGCAGAACTACGAGTATGACTTGCTCAATCCGCAGAAGCTCCTCGACAAATATGTGGGTAAAGAGGTGAAACTATACTATAAAAACCCCTACACGGAGAGGGAGGAGATCGTAAGGGCCACACTTCTATCAAATAACGGGGGGGCAATATTTAAGATAGGTGACGAGATAACCTTTGGGTATCCTGGAAGGATTATATTCCCTGAGGTCCCGGATAACCTTATCTCAAAACCGACCCTTGTTTGGCTCCTTGAAAACAACCTCTCAAACACCCAGAAGATCGAGACGTCGTACCTCACAAATGGCATCAACTGGAGGGCCGATTATGTTGTGACATTGAACGACAAAGACGATAGGGCAGACCTTTCTGGCTGGGTGACTATTATTAATCAGAGTGGGGCGACATACGAAAATGCAAAACTCAAACTCGTTGCAGGAGATGTAAACAGGGCTAGAGAGGAATGGGAATACAAGGATAAGATGCTGCGGGCAGCCATGAAAGAGGCAAGGCCGGCTGAACCACAGTTTAAGGAGGACGAGTTCTTTGAGTATCACATATACACCATGCAGAGGCCGGCGACGATTAAACAAAACCAGACAAAACAGATAGGTCTCGTAAACGCTGATAATATCCCGGTTAAAAAAGAACTCCTTTACTATGGCGCACGATATTACTACCGCAAACAGCATGGCGGGGTGATATCGAACCAGAAGGTGGGTGTATTTGTGGAGTTAGAGAATAAAAAGGAAAATAACTTAGGCATTCCCCTCCCCAAAGGCACCATCCGGGTCTATAAACATGACAAAGAAAGAAGCCTGCAATTTGTTGGCGAGGATTCCATAGACCATACGCCAAAGGATGAGAAGGTCAGGATAAAACTCGGAGATGCCTTTGATGTCGTTGGAAGCAGAAAACAGAAGGGCTGGAGAAAGATTGCCTATGATACATACGAAGCGAGCTTTGAAATCTCTCTGAAAAATCACAAGAAGGAGGATGTTTTTGTGAAGGTTGTTGAGCCGATACCAGGAGACTGGGTGATGCTCAGTTCATCCCATAAACATTCAAAGACCGAGGCTTTCACCGCTGAGTTTAACGTTCGAGTCCCCAGAGATGGGGAGACAAAGTTGACATACAGGGTGAAGATGAGATTCTAGATGATTATTGGGGCGGTGGGGGTGGACATAAACGAGATCGTTATCCGATCAACGAAGAGGATTATATTAAGGAACCTTGGCCCGTAGCCACTGAAGCACGAAGTAATAATGATACCTATGGGGTGTAAGCCTCAGTTTGTGACCGCGTTTAATTTAGAATACGTCCTTAAGGGCATGCGCAGCCGTGTAAACGCTCCCTACCCCACTAATATATTGGGCAACCCTTAAGGTTTCCGTTATCTCCTCTTTTGTGGCGCCAGCCTGTATCGCTGCCCCGGCTAAAGCCCTTACACCCTCAATAGTCCCGTGAGATGCATCCAACGCCATCGCTATGAGAAGTTTGACCTTCTTGGGCAAGGTACCATAGGCAAGAGCGAGCTCATGGGTATTTCCAACGAGTTTGAGAAGTTCCGGATCGAGCTTCTCAAAAATCTTCAAGGGATCTCCAGCCATTTAATCACCCTCCTTCCTCAGTATTGAATTTGTTGATATATTCCTCACAATAGCACAGTTTAGAAAGGAGTCAATTGATGAGGTTTGCAAATTCCCAGGGATTCTCGGTTATCGAGGAATTTCTCTTTTGAATCTGCTGGTAATCCTTCGCCCCGGGATAGGAAATTCCGCCGAATATCCATGGTATAATCCAAATGATCGATCAAGAAATTGACCTCTTTCCATTTGGATCCATCCCGGTACACCATCTGTTAATAGGGGGTGGAAAAATGAAAAAAAAGATAACCGCCTTGTTCATCTCAATTTCGATGATGTTTTTGCCGGTTCAGGTGGCCTATCCGGCTCCTTTCGACCATTCTAAATTTGGCTTGGTACTTAAACAGCATATTAATGAGGAGGGGCTGGTGGATTACAATGGCATCGCACAAGACCAGCGTTTCTCGGAGTATATGAAATCCCTCGAATCGGCAAAGGTCGAGGAATTATCCCGGGATGGTCAACTCGCCTTCTGGATCAATGCGTACAATGCGGTTACCATTGACAAGGTAATCAAGAAAAAGCCGAAAGAGAGTGTTCGAGAGACCTTCATCCCTGGCGTCTGGACTTCCACTAAATTCTTTAACTCTCGGGAACATACCGTGGCCAACAGGCATTTGAGCCAGGACGACATTGAAGAGATTCTGCGGAAAGAGTTCAAAGACCCACGGATCCATTTTAGCATCATCTGTGCCTCGTCGAGTTGCCCCAAACTGCCGAGGATTGCATATACGGAGGGGAACGTTCAGGCCCGGCTAAAAGAGGAGACGCAAGAATATTTGAATTCAGAGCGGGGTATCTGGGTAGATCGCGCGGGAAATATCCTCTATCTGTCCCGAATATTCGATTGGTTCGAAGAGGATTTCGTCCAGAAATCCGATTCTGTTATAGATTTTATACGGCCCTACCTGAGGAAAGAAGTCCTTTCGTTCCTCGATCGCAAGCCAAAAAAGAAATTTCTGGGATACAACTGGGCTTTGAACGCCCAGAAACCCCTGAAATAGGAGATGAACCAATTTCGTTTAATCAAGAGGCTTTTCGGGGCACATTGAAATGGGTTACATTGGGACGTTTAGGTAAGGAGAAAGATCCCACGCGCCAAAAATCGGTGTCGGTTTCCTACAATCCCTCTGAGTGAGGGTCTCTCATAGGCACCGAGCTTTCCCCGTTCCTTGAATGTGAACGCTTCCGTGAGCCGTTGTCATGCTTTACATTCAATCTGTGTTCCGGCTATTCATACCTCTTGGAGGCAAATCATGCTCCCTAAGATTCGAATGGCAGGGAAAAGCTACCGGGGACCAATGCTGCCTTTGAGTGGACAGGAGACCGAGCTCCGGGATGCGCTCCGACGGGACGTAGAGAAACTCGCCGGCGAGATCGGAGAGCGAAACGTCTGGCGGTACCGAGCCCTCGCCGCTGCGGCAGATTTCCTCGAGGGCTCCTTCGCAAAGTCCGGTTATCAACCTTGCCGCCAGGGATACGAGGTGGCAGGAGTGACCTGTTATAACATCGAAGCGGAGATTCAAGGATCGGACCGAGCGGATGAGATCGTCATCATCGGTGCCCATTATGATTCCGTGGAGGGGACCCCGGGCGCAAATGACAATGCCACTGGCGCCGCTGCGGTGATTGCATTGGCTCGTCTCTTTGCTGGGGAAAAGAGATCACGGACCGTACGCTTTGTTGAGTTCGTAAACGAGGAACCCCCTTACTTCAGGTCCTCCCAGATGGGAAGCGTAGTCTATGCAAAGCATTGCCGCAAACGCGACGAGAAGGTCGTCGCGATGCTCAGCCTTGAAACCATCGGGTACTACTCCGACGAGAGAGGGAGTCAGAAATACCCATTCCCCTTTGGCCTGATCTATCCCTCCACCGGGAACTTCATCGGATTCGTTGGGAACACCCTCTCAGGATGCCTGGTTCGTGATTTGGTCGCCTCATTCCGCCGCCATACCAAATTCCCTTCCGAGGGCGGGGCGCTGCCGGGCATCATCCCGGGAATAGACTTTTCCGACCACTGGGCTTTTTGGCAGCAAGGTTATCCAGGCGTGATGGTGACGGACACCGCCCTCTTCCGCTACCCCTACTACCACGCCCGGGAAGATACACCCGACAAGGTTCAATATGACCGTTTGGCGAGGGTTGTGGCTGGCCTGGGGAGGGTCATCGTGGATATCGCGGGCTGATGGAACAACAATGAAATTCCTCCTGGCAATACTGCGGCTGGTAACTTCACTTCTTCTTTGAAGGGAGCAATCCCGGGATGAACTGCTCCAAGACACCCTCCTTTTTTCTCTTTTCCCCGGTGAGACCTTCCAGGAGTTTTTCGGGCAGCTCCTTTATGGCTTTGTCTTCTACCTTTTCCTTGGTGATTTCCTGTAAGAGCTTTGACGCCTCCTCTTTTAACTGTTCGCCTTTGACAATCCCGCTCAGGTCGGGCCGGAATTTAGGATCGGAGAAGGTTCCGGAAATCAACACCGGTACCACCAAACCGGATCTCAGCTTGGTGTTGTCCTGCCCCTTCAAGGTGGCCACGAACTTTGGCTCCACTCGGTAATCGATGGTCTCCCGTGGGAGGTTCACCCTCCCCTTTCCCACCACTCTCAGGAGGGGCGACCCCAGATAGGTGTTCGGATTGTTCAGGAGGCCGTTCTTGATGGTGAAGTTGCCTTTAAGCTCTGAAAACTCAGTCCTCGGTTTCTCCCTTTGAGAAAGCTTCAAGGCAGCTCCCACGTTCCGAACCATTTGGGCGATGTCGAATCCCACAATAGCCCCATCGGTAAAAGCAAACTCCCCGGATCCGTTGAGGGTCTTTTTGATTTTTTCAGGCTCTGTCCCCCTCGCCCAGATGTCGGCCTTGAAATTCATAACTCCTTCAAATTTATCCGTGTACCCGAGGTCTTTTAGGAGAGGGCCTGCATGTACCTTTCCCATACGCTGTGAGGTTTTGATTGTAGGTGTATCCTTTTGAACGTTCAGAATGACGTTACCCGTAACGGCGCCTTCATAGAGATTCATAGAGAAGGGGTCCACCCGGATGATTCCCTTCCTCACATTGATTTTGAGGTTTACATCGGACACGTTGGCTCCGTGGACCTTCAGGCGCCCGATTCGAACCGTCCCATCCATCACGAGGTTCCGAAGGGGCGTGTAGTCCGGTTTCTTTTCCTGCTTCTGTTCGGGGCCAACGCCTGGTTTCCCTTTTTCTTTGGGTTCAGCCGGGGGAGGTAGGTATCGATCCAGATCGATCCTATCCAGGTCCGACTTAAACGAGAGGACCGGTTTTTCAAACTGTTTGGCATCAAGGTTAAACGTCAGGGTAGAGTCGTCCAGCTTAAGAAGTCCATCTTTCACTGCTACGGCCCTGGTTGTTCCAGCAAGGGTTGTTTTCAGTGACAGCTCCTTGAGCGCATCGGGATCCCCAACCTTTTTCGAAAGGTCTACCCCAACCACCTTAGCCAGCTCCCGGGGAGAAAACGGCTGGATTTCCACGGCCATATGGAATTGAGGTTGCCGACCGAGATCGGTAACAAACCCCTGGAGCTTGGCTGCAAGGGAACCCAACGCCTTGACATTGACGAGGATTGGAATTTTCCCCTCTCCTGCTGGTCTGCCAAGGGGACCCACCTTCCCCTTAACCTCCAGGGGCTGGCCATCCAGATGCGCGGAGAGCCCAAGGCCGATCGGTTGATCGAGGGAAATCGTTTCAAGGGAGAGGTTGACGTCCGTGAGACGCGTTTCGGTGCCTTTCTGGTGGTCAATCCACACAAGCTCCCCCGAAGTTATGGCAAACTCCCCCACCATGACGTTTTTGATGGTGAAAGGGGACTTTTTTTCTGGAGTTGGCCTCTTCCCGGGGGTGGGCTTCTCCTCAGCCTTCTTCGTTTCTCGGGATTTGCTCAGACCTTCCCAATTTCCCCGACCGCTCCTGCCTTTTTCCAGGGCAATCCGGGGCCCTTTCAGGATAAATCGCTTGACCTGAAAATCTTTCGAAATCAGGGGAATGATCTTCACTCTGACCTCAAAGTGTTCTACTGAAACAAAGTCTTTTTCCTTAAATCCCTTGGCGTTGCCAAGATGTACATCGGACAAGGAAAACCCAGCCCACGGGAAGAGGGAAAGATCAATATCCCCACCAATGGAGAAGGCCCTTCCCGTGGATTCGCTCACCATTCTCTCAATTCGCGGCTTGTATCTATTGATATCAACAAAGCGAGGGACGATGAGGAGCAGAGCAATGATCAGAACAATCAACGCCCCTATAATAATGCTAACCCATTTCAAAAGCCTGGCCATAATTTTTCCTCCTTATTTTAGAAATGTCCTTCTACTTAAATCTTAATATCTTGCCTCATACTTTGCAACCAAAGTTTTACTTTGGGATCTCGGCGTATTCAAGGGTATGGGGTCCTTTTGGGCTTGGTAGAGATCGGGTTACATAACTTCCCATAGAGTCAATTGCATAGGCCAGGGGGTTTGACATCCCCAATATTGTGCATAGTGCCCAATTCACACCATCTGATATCATTCGGATTTGTTATAATTAAATTGACACCTGAAGAGTTTTGTATCTCCTGCAGAACAAAGGAAAGCTGAACAGAGGATCATATTTCTCTGAGGAAAAGGGGGAGGGTATGAAAAGGATCAGACAATCCATGGGAGGATTCCCAATCCTATTCAGTCAATTGGTCTTCTTGGTCTTTTTACTCTCTTGCTGGCCGCCTAGCAAAAGTCTGGCACTGCCTATCCATAAGATCAAGTTGCCTCCAGGATTTAAACTGAGCCTCTTCGCGCGCGAAGTGCCCAATGCCCGTTCAATGACCCTGAGCCCCAAAGGCACGCTCTTTGTCGGCACTCGAAAAAGGGGCGGGTGTCGATTGGCAGATGATTTTCTTTGGAGGAGCGGTGCACGCCTTCACCAATCCTGCGGCAGACAGTGATAAAACCAGAGGGGCCGCCTACGATGAAAAAGCAGCCAGACGCTCTTGGCAACACATGAAGATGTTCTTCAAGGAAATCTTCTACAATGCCCTGGGGGCAGGCGAAAAAGAAGGCATACTGGTCTCCAAGCGGGAATAAAACCAGGAATGTTGAAGCAGGTTGAGGGAGTTGGCGAAAAAACTATTACTTTCAGCCTTACCAGGGCGGCTTGCGATCTGCCGGCTTGGCCCGGATGAGAGGGTTCCAGGCTGGGTTTTTTCGACGCCCTTCTGCTCAATCACGCGGACGAACGAGGAACTTTCGTTGATCGTGCCAGAAGAGCGTGTCTCTCCAAGTTGGAAAGTGGATAAGGGGTGGTGCTACTTCAAGGTTCTTGGACGAGTCGATTTGTCCCTCACCGGGGTTCTCGCATCGCTCAGCGTTCCGCTTGCGCAGGCCAGAGTGAGTATTTTCGTAATCTCAACGCACGACACGGATTATTTGCTTGTGCGCGGCCGGGATTTTGACAGGGCACGGGAGGTGCTGGCCGAGCATGGACATCGGTTCAATCCATAGATGAGGCGGAATGGAGGGAACCGAGAACGACCAAATGCTAACGCCGACGAGCCATCCCTCAGCCGCTGAGGTTTTGAAAATCCCTTACAATGGGAGAATCTCATGAACGGAAGAAAGGAGAAACGGTGAAACTTACGAGTTCAGCATTTGAACACGGAGGGAAGATCCCCTCCAAGTAAACCTGCGACGGAGAGAATATCAATTCCCCCTTGTCCATATCTGACGTCCCCTCTGAAACGGGAGATCTGGTCTTGATCATGGACGACCCGGATGTTCCAAAACACCTTCGGGCTGATGGTATGTGGGATCATTGGGTTGTCTTTAATATCCCTCCCAGTCTCCGTAATATCAGGGGGGGAGAAGAACCTGAAGGTACCCATGGCATCGGAACCGGAGGGAAGGTGAATTACTATGGTCCCTGGCCGCCCGATAGAGAACATCGATATTTTTTCAAACTCTATGCCTTGGACCGGAGATTAGACCTTCCAGAAAAAGCGACAAAGGCGCAGGTTGAGAGGGCCATGGAGGGGCATATCATCGCTAAGGCGGAATTGATGGGAAGGTATGAGAGAATTTAATGCTGGCGGGCTTCGGAGGTGCAGCCGCATCGCGGGGGGCAGGATGAAATGTGCCTGACAAACGATTAGAATGGACGCCAACGTGCCTGGTTCCTGAGAATTATGAGCGAACAATTCTTGCAAGAGCCTCGGGTTGGCTGCCATCGATGCTGACCCAAAGATTTCCCTTTGCTCAAGAGAGCAGTGCCTCAGTCCCGCCTTGCTAATCACAGTAACGGCGGCGGTAGTATCGTCCCCGGTGACGATAGCCGCGGTAGTAGGGTCGATAGTACTGTTTGTAACGGTATGGGTACCTGTAATAGTATCCGTGGGCCTTGTGCTGGTGGCGGTAGTGGCGCCCTCGATGACGCCCATAATACCCAAAGGAGTACCCGTGGCCGTGACGGCCACCTGTTCGAAATCCAAAGGAGGAACGAGTTGAACCTGCCAGTTGGACGATGGATGATGAAAGTGCCGCCTGGTCGGCCTCGCTCTCCAAGTCAACGGAGGCTGTATTTCCTCGGGCTTCGGTCAATAAGACCCCACCCGTCAGCATGAAGAGGAAAAGGTACTTCCGTGCACTCATAACTTTACCCATTTTTGTTTTGACATTAAGGACCATCTGCATAAATTATATAAAAAGACGGAAAAGGGATTCAATCAAAGGAGGAGGATAACTCTCCATGCTCAACCTCCCGTTTTCAGGCTCTATCCCCATTTACATTGCCTTGGGGTTGCTATTCGTCAGCTTGGCGTTCCTCATCGGATTCATCTACAATAGGGTACGTCGCCTCATGTATCGCCTGCGGCGCAGACCCGTGGCCCGGGTTGGTATCGTTACCAGTACGCTCCGGTTGCTCCTCATTCTGCTCGCCGTTGCCGTCTCGGCTGCCATTTTATTCCTCTTCGCCTTCATCCAGTCCTACACCGCCTTAACGCACCGCGCACTGGTGGCCGAGGCCTTCTGCACTCCGGTGCCTGGGCAGAAGGATGAGATGACCCTTTGGCTTGTGACATTTGAGTCACCACACGTCGGCTACCTTAGTCAATATAGACTGGGTGGCCACCAATGGGCCATTGAGGGGCACATTTTGAAGTGGGACGAGTGGCTCAACTTCTTCGGTCTTCAGACGATGTATAAGCTTTCACGCGTGCGGGGTCGCTACATTCGGGTCCAGGACGAAAGGAGCAAACCTGCTACGGCGTACAGTTTGGTCGCCAACGAAGAGGATCCCCACTGGCGCTGGCTGTACGAATACGGTGCACGCCTCCCTTTTGTAACCGCTGTTTACGGCAATACGGTATTTACCTTCCCTTCCGAAACGAAGACCTTCCGAATCTACATAACCCCATCCGGCTTTATGATTGAGGAAGGTGAGAGGTAATGAGGATATAATCTATCTCCTCTGTTCTTCCTCCCTGGAAGCGTGGGCCTAAGTATTCCTTATACTATCACCGGGGCAGGTTTTTTGGCGGGAACCCATCGATACAGGATCGTATGATCATGCCAGAGTTCGCAGTACCTCAATTACTCGCCTATCATCTGGATTTTGGGGAAATGGGAGGCGCGCGCTCACCGCGGCCACGAAATCCTCCAAAGATAAGGAGAGTTGATGATCTTTCAAGGAGACGATCATCCTGCCATTTCATGCTTATCACCCGTCACATTTCAGGGCCTGCTCATGGCATACTCGCACTGCAATTCCCTTGAATCATAAGAACTTAAGGAGATCGATCATAGTGACGTCAGCAACTACCCTTTTCTCTTCGTCCAGCACCGCGATTTCCTTCACGTTCTTTCCAATCATCTTTTTTATGACAACCTCCACATCTTCGTCCTCCCGGGCAAATATGGGGTTTTTTTGCATGATGTCTTTCGCCGTTTCCGTGGTGATCATGCTCATGAGAGATCGGAGGTTATCAAGACCATCGGTTGGTCTGGGGACACCTTTTACGAAAGGGAGTTGGGTTGGACCGCTTCTGACAGCTATGCCGAAGTGGTCCTGGCTTACATGGACGAATATCCCGATGACCTGAAAGACGACGTCTCGGCCAAAATAACGGAGATCCTTGGCGAACAGGTGCAGAACAACCCCTTCGCCCAACGCTACGGGGAGAAGGTCACGGCGGAAATGGCAATGAACTCCCGTTATGTGGTCTATCCCTTCAAGCTTCTCGAGACCTGTGTCTATACCGAGGGCGCTGGCGCTATCATCTTTGCAGTCGCCGATAAGGCCAGGGCTATTTGCAAGAATGCGAACAATCCAGTCATCAGGGTAACGGGAGGAGTTGGTGCCGCCAATGAGCATAACGTGGCTGGAAGGGATGACCGCCATAAAGTTATGCATCGGATCCTGTCGGATCACCTAGCTGCCAAGGCGGCATACCAGATGGCGGGCGTTACCGACCCACTGCAGCAGATTCAAATCGTGGAACTGCACGACGCCTTCATCAAACAGCTTCAGATCACCATGGCGGAAATGGGATTCGTGCCCCTCGGAAGGGCCGACGACCTCATTAATGACGGGCTTATGGTCCCCGGTGGTCCCGTAATGGTCAACCCGAGCGGCGGGCTTACCTATGGAGGCCATTTTGTCGGAGGTTCTAATATGTTCTCCTGTTGGAGCGCCCGCCGTGAATTGATCAATAAGGGTCTACAACGAGGCCTGGTCCACGGAACAGGATCTACCATTGCCCAGTATGGAGCAGTAATGATCATCGAAAGGAGGCCTTAAGATGACGGAGAAAGTCATCCCCGTGCACATGATACCCGATCTGGAATCGGAGATCATTAAAGTACATGGAGAGAACTATCTTCAGTCGAACGAAGCCATGTTCACCTTCTACAAGCGGACGAAAGGGGAATTTTCCCCCTATTTTCTGAGCCTGAAGGAGAGAAAGGTGATCCTGGGAGCTAGATGTCCCACGTGCAAACTGGTCAGGGTCCCGCCCTTCCTGGTCTTTTGCCCGGAGTGCAACTTCGACCCCCTCGAGCTCGTGGAGATGCCCGACACGGGCATTATGAACTCCACTCCTCCCATCACCTATTTCGGCCACTCCTTGTTTCAGCATCAGGTCCCATTCGGCCGGGGTCGGGTTATGCTCGATGGGGCGTATACAGCTCTCCCTATTCATGTCTATACGACAAAAGGGGTCCTCACACCGAGGGTCTTCAAAAAGGGAACACGGGTCAAGGTCATCTTCAGGGATAAGAGAATCGGGAAGCCCACCGATATCTTTGCCGTGCCAATGGAGGAAATTCCTGAGCACAAGAGGGAGATTCGAGGACTTCAGGAAAGCGATCTGGACTGGGAAAGCCCTGCTGAACCAGAGCTTCCAGCTTCAACCGATGAAGCTAAGAAGGCCTACGAGTCGGTTCTCACTCAGATCGGGGAGATGACCTCAAAGGTGGCTCATAGTGAGAGGGCCCAAAAGAACCTGGCAGGATGGAAGAGAAGGATACAGGTGAAGACATCGGGAGGTTCCATGGGCCTCTCGATCGAAGATGGAAAGCTTGAAGTTCAAGCAGGGGAATCGATGACCCTGACTTCGTGATGGTCGCAAGAGATCCGGCAATTTTTTCAGATTGGATGGATTTGAAGGATTCCCTGACTAATGTAATTATTGCTGAAAGGCTATGGATAAGCCTGAATAAGGAATTCATCACGGTTTTCAAACTTGATCGCCTTCCCAGGTCTATCAAGCGAACTGGAGAATGAGAATTGGAGGGGCCCAATTCACAACACTCAGCCGAACGAAAGGGAAAGCCCAGCCCTTTTGAGGCTGGAAAGGAGGAAAAATAACGAGCTGTGAACCCACAGGGTCATTTGGGAACCGGTTGTTGGCGGGATTCCCTGGAGTGAACATTAAAGAATCTTGGCCAACCATTCTTAGTGAAGCGAATCGGTCGCAAATCCAATGTTTGAGCCCAAAGGGCGAGTTTTGGATGGGCAGTGAAGCGAACTTTAGAATGGTCAAAAATTCTTTTCTGTGAGCGAAAGGGAATGTGGGCAAAAGGCCGGAAACCATTGAAGCGAAGGGACAAGGGAGTACTCAAGAAATTCAGAAAACCCCGGGGAAGGTTTAACTCCCCTTTTTGTGTCTTCATAACATCCCGCGGTAAAAGGCCAATTGCCCAACGTGAGGCTGGAACTTCCCCACAAGACCTAATCTTTCCCGCCCAGACAATGGCCTGGGATCGCGGCCTACACGGCCTAATGTCTTAACCTCACCCACTGCCGAACAGCCGACGATGGCAACCGTAATGTCTTGAGAGAGGGCATACCTGATAAGAAGCTCTGCGGTTATTCCCAACTTGGTCCGAACATAATGGGAAGCACCTAGGATTTTCATCCCAATGATTGCAATCTCCTTTTCCTTCGCTGCAGGCAATGTTGATGTCAGGAAACCCCCAAGTATCTCTTCGACTGGATTCACGGGCAACATCACTGCATCGACCGGCCATTCTTTCACAGCTTTTGTCAAGATGCTCGCATTATGATGTCCGGTGACACCTATGAAGCGGACCTTCCCCGAAGATTTGGCATCTTCAAAGGCCTCTAACGCCCCTCCAGGACCCGAAATCGCCTTGAGATCCGCTTCCGTTCTGACATCGTGAATCTGCCACAGATCGAGATAATCCGTCTGCATGCGCCCAAGGGTCTTCCCAAGGTCAACCAAAGCACCTACCCTATCCCTACTTGCTGACTTGCTTGCCTGAAGAATCCCCGACCGTACGTCTGGCAATTTGGCCCACACCGAACCATAGTATACCTCGCTGTCGGCATAGACATGCGCCGAGTCAAAATAGGTGATCCCTTGGGTAATAGCCTCTCGAATGACCTCTCGAGCCTGGGGAGAACAGTCATACGTCCGGAGGATACCTTCACCCCCTAAACCAACCAGGGTGACCTTCTGGCCCGTTTGACCGAACATCCTGGTTACAATCCCGTCATTTTCCATAGCCTTCTCCATTTCCGGTAGGTCGCCCGATGCTAAGGAAACCCATTCTTCTAAACAGGAGGTTCCCTCTTAAAATTATATGCTGGGATTGATTTACATTCAAACGACAATCTCTTCCCGGCTTCAAAGGAATTTCCCGCGAAATTGGAGAACCTCTTTTTTGAAGTGGCGCCTTGAATTTCCCTTCTTTTTTGAGGAAAATGATTGGGCATATAAAGTCAGCTCATAAGGGGCTGTTGCTCAAACCTCCTGGAGCGAATATTAAGGGATTTTTGCTAACCATTCTTAATGAAGCGAAACGGCCGCAAATCTAATGTTTGAGCCCAAAGGGCGAGTTTTAGATTTGCAGTGAAGCGAACTTTAGAATGGTCAAATATTCTTTCCGGGGAGCGAAAGGGGGTTTGGGCAACAAGCTGATGACATCCCATTCTTCCCTCCTCAGGCTCGGGGAAAAAGTATTTGTTTCGGACCTTACCGAAATTGAACGGGGGGAGTTACTACTTAGCCGGCAATCCCGTAGTGTCACAGATCGAGGTTGAATCCCTCAATGAGCAGGTGTAAAAAGATATCTCTATGGATATTGGGAGGTACAGGAGCGCTTTTGGTTCTCCTGCTGGTCTTCATGATTCTTGTCTTACCCAAGTTAATCAACCTTGAACCGATGAGGGAAAAGATCCTGGCAACCGTTTCTCAGAAAATGGGAGGCGAAGTGGAATTTCAGATGGTTGATCTCTTATTTCTCCCACGTCCTCGTGTCGTGATTCACCATGGAAATCTATCCATCCCCGGAAAAGTTATCGGAACTTTGGAGTCCCTGACAATTTACCCTAAAATTTTGCCCCTCTTCAGGGGCAGAGTGCGGATCGCCATGCTCCAAGTTGAAGCTCCTGACGTCAAAATGAAGCTCCCGGAAAGGTCAGAGAAGAACAAAGAGGGATTGAAGGCCTTCTCCTTTTCAACCATTGAGGATCAAGTGGGTCCAGCATTAGCCCTCATGGCATCCAAAGCACCGGGCATTGTCGTATTGGTGGAAAAAGGCAGGCTGAATCTCTCTGATAAGAATACGTCCGTTTTCAGATTCCAGGATATTCATGCACGTATCGGTTTGCCCCCGGACAGGCTCGAGATCGACCTCACGTGTAATTCCAACCTCTGGAAAAGCTTTTCGGTGGAGGTGTGGTTAAACTCGAAGGATTTCAAGGGCAGTGGCCGTATTAATCTGACTCACTTCCAGCCTCAAGCGCTCACCGATTACCTTTTCCCCCTCACCGATCAGCATGTTTCAGATTCGAAAGTGAATCTGAATTTCAGTTTTAAGACAGATGGACTCAAGGTTTTAGAGGCAGAGGTGCAAGGTTCTATACCCTCCATGACTTTGCATCGGGCAAATAAGAAATTGGTCATAAAAGGCAAAAACCTGAGGGGAGCTTTGCATGTCGATGGGGATAGAACAACGGTTTCCCTAACCGAACTTAATCTTGATTATCCCCAACTCAGTATCTCTGGGAAATTTCTCATAGA
>Ga0209427_10000210_pt1 | contig 58318 bp, 54 predicted proteins | sample DeeMarSWOR136_30_FD_187465 | JGI IMG/M metagenome (GOLD analysis project Ga0209427, IMG submission 187465) | Marine sediment microbial communities from White Oak River estuary, North Carolina - WOR-1-36_30 (SPAdes) (version 2) | ecosystem: Environmental > Aquatic > Marine > Intertidal zone >...
CCATGCCTGCCGCAAGACCAGCTAAGATTGCTATTATTACAAAAGCAATGAAGGCCCATTCACCAATTTTTGCTTTCATTTTTGTTATACACCAATCCTGGAATTTTATTTTTAATATTAAACAAATATATAACTTTCCATTTTGGAACTATGCATTAAAATAATATTCTCAGGCTGTTTGATCCAGTTTGTTTAAACTATTAATTAGTATCAAATTTTTAAATCCCCAATTTTCCCTAAGAAAGTGCCATCCAACATGTATACATCAGCTTTATCCATCTCTATACTTCTAGATCTTAAAATAGGGCCAAAATATACGTTTTCCTTATCAGGTTGCTTATTTATATTAACAGGTTGACCACCCAGCAATCCATTAAATGATGGAAAAATTATAAATTCAGAAAAAGAGTCCTTACTCAAAAATGAATTTAAAAATTCCCTAGATTTACTACTAACAATTTTTCCTAAAGAATGCGCAAGTTTACGAATGCTGCATTCAGCCTTAATCCAAACTTGTCTAGTTGTTCTAAATCCAAAATCGTCCCTAAGATTAATTACTGGATGTAAGTGTCCCATGATTAAGTGCTTACACTTTAACAATTCAACTGATGGCCAAGCATGTCCATGAAAAACACCAATATCATCTAGTAGGATTTCACCTTTTGGACTCGTAATTTTAACGGTTCGTGGAACTAAAGCTTCAAGATTGCCATCATGATTTCCAGGAATTATCTTTATATCAGGTACAAATTTAGATATTTTTTCAAAGAAATCAGGTACATCATGCCATTCGCTAAATTCAATTCCTGAGACCGTGTGCTTAACATCACCTAGAAGAACTAAAATTGTTGGTTTATGAGAAATAAGTAATTTTATTATCTTCTCAATCATTTTATGTGTCTGAGAAGGGACATGTATTCCTCGAGATGATAGCGATACCTCCCAACCAATATGAAGATCACTAATTATTAGAATTTTTTCAGATTCCTTCTCAAGAATAAGAGCTGGAAAGGGTGGAATTGGTGTTAAATTGATTGATATTAGTTATTACGCCCCTTGAAATGTATGACAACAAATAAAATAAAAAATTAATAATTTTAATTCTATCTAATTACATCATTTTAAGAAGCTTCAAAGGCTTTCGAGATTCTAGATGAAAAATGTCTTTAAGAAAGAAAGAGTCATCGGTTCTTTATGAAATATGTGTAGAATTGCACTCTAAAGGTAAAATATTAAAAAATGAAAACATTAAATCCTTGCAGATTTTTGGAAATAGATTCAAAGAAGCAATTAATCTAGTAAATAAAAGAAGAGTAAAGAAATATATCTTTAAACCAAGCAAAAGGGCTATTTGGATTGTACAAGGAAGAAAGAAGGAGTATCAAATCTTTCCTGAAACTAACTTCTGCAGTTGTGATGATTATTATTTCAGAGTTATGAAATCAGAAAAAGAATTATGTTATCATCTAATTGCACAAAAGATAGCTGAAGCTTTAGATAAATATGATTCAGAAGAATTATCTGATAAAGACTATAGTCTTATAACTAAAAAATTTAGAGTAACATAGAGATTTGCTTAAATCTATATTTGAAATATTTAATGTTTAGAAAAAGCTATTGGAGGGTTGTAAATGATTTCGGAAGAGATTTTTGAGTTTCTAAAAATGTTTTTAGTGATATCGGGTATAACAACATTGCTCTTAATATTTGTTAACATAGCATATGAAAAAAATGGAGAATAGAATAATCACTCATATTTTTTAATCTATCAAATCGTTATCATCATTCTACGCGGGGGTTCCCAAGCCAGGTCAAAGGGGCGAGGTTCAGGTCCTCGTGGCATAGGCCTTCGTGGGTTCGAATCCCACCCTCCGCACTATTAAGTGTGCACATATCAGTGTATAGGCATATATAGACTACGAATATCTAAAATCGAGTTGTACAAAGTGTAAATAAAAAAACTGTTGTGGTTTTATTCCACAACTAGTCTTACTCTGGGTTTATCTCCATATTCCCAAGAGAGTGCTGGTCTAGCTCTTTCTGTTTGTTTTGGATATGCGTACCTTCCTTTGTCCATGTCCGTCGGCCACTCAAATCTTCCACCGCACTTCATAATGAATGTCTTAAGATCAGGATATTTCATTTTGACTATAGTCTCAAGTTCCGCAGGATCACCTTCAGTAATTGCCCAATTGTCATAGTGCATTGGGATGAGAACTTTAGCTCTTAGTTGTGCAGCTACCCGCGCAGCGTCGGCGAATGACATTTTGTCAGTGAAGCTAAGTGGGCTATCTCCACAGTTGATCATAGCTATATCGACCTTATTCTCTGCTCCAACCCTAAAGTAGAAGTCGTGGTATGAGGAGTCACCTGTATGGTAAATATTTCCTGAGGGGGTATCTATAAGATAGTTAACGCCTACGTCATCTATTTTTTTTCCTGGCTTTACCTCTCCCCCTCTCAGAGCACAAAAGTCTGTTGATTTAGTGACCTTTATAACTGTATCTTTTATCTTATGGTTATCTCCAGGTTTCACTTGGATTACTCTATCTTTTGGAGCTCCATACATTTCAAACATTCTACATGATGCTGGCGGCCCTATGAATACACATTTTGTGTTTTTGATTAGGGGCTTGACGGTGTATATGTCGCAGTGGTCATTATGTGGGTGTGTAGAGAGTAAAACATCTACTTTTTTGAATGCCCATGGATCAATAACGTGAGGGTTACATCTCATCCACTCTTGGCGTGCAGCGCCATCCATTCGTACGGGTCCTCCTCCGCCCTCATATGTTATATAAAGCGAGGGGCCACAATAGTTATCTATCAGAATATTCGCATCTCCGGGGGTCTTAATGTAAAATGCGCAAGCACCAAACCACCACAAGACAAGTTTGCCTTTTTTAACCTTTTCAGCTTCTATCTGCTTGTTGAGGTAGGTTCCCCATTCTGGGAAACACTCACGGAGCCATGTATCTCGATCCATTGGCCTATCTTTTTCTTCATCAGCCGCATAAGGTATGCCAAGACCACTCTTGAGACTGTCTAATTTTTCCATCGGATTTTCCATTGGAAATCACTGCGTAAATTATAGCAAACTAATTGTATAAAGGATTTTCGAGCATTCTTATTGATAGCAAATCAACGCACGTGCCAATAATCAAATATTAATTTTTAATAATTCTATAGCATTTCTAAAGAGGATTCTTTCCTTTTCTTCTTTATTGATTTTTGCAAGCATGATCTTCGATATTTCAAATTCCATCCCTCCACCCATAGGAAAGTCTGAGCCATAAATTAGCTTATCAGCCCCAATAGCTTTAATCGCTTGTGTAATTCTTCTTGGATGAGTGGCATAAGATGTCTCAATGAAAACATTTTCATTTTTTTTAGCCACATCAACACAAGTGGGTTCGATCATATGAGCTATAACAATTTTTGCTTTTGGATATCTATTTGCCAATTTATCCACTAAATTCACGCTTCCTAATGAACCCCAGCCAGTATGTGTTAAAACTGGTATTCGTAAATCGATGCATTTCTCTATCAGAGGATTTATCGACTCGTTAGTCAAATAATATCCATTTAGCACCGGATGAAGTTTTAAACCTTTAAAGCCATACTGTCGTACTAAGTCATCTAAATGTTGACAGACCCCTTCTATTCTTGGATCTAACCAAGCAAAAGCGAACAGTTTATTTCTAAAATTTTTTATAAAAGCAGCCAATTGATGATTTGCTTCAATCAGCCTATGAGATAGTCTAAAAGCAGGAATAACTACTGATTTGCTAACATTACATCTATCCATCTCGCTTAATAGCTTCTCAGGTTTTATATGCAATTGCTCCTCTTCAATAGTAGAGTGATAAAAAGGATCTCCTTTTCCAATATGGGTGTGGAAATCAATAATCATTTTTAGTAGTGCACTATCCAATATCATAACTTTTTAAAAATTCTAACCTTTTTTACAATATTTGTACAACTCTAATAAAATATTTGTCAATTCAGATGTATCGTTTTAGGTTGGCACAAACTAAATATTGTTCATATTATTTTGAAGGTTTTTATAACTTAACTATGAAGTATGTTAATGCTATATGCTTAAGGTGGAAATTAGTTTGTCTGCAGATGATTTTTTTTTCGATAAATACGCTAATACGAGTACAGGAATTTCCGATACAGATATTAGAACGCTTAGAGCAATGACCAGGCGTTTTAACCTTCATACAAAGGAATTTCATCAATATTTTAATGAGACGAAAGAATTGCTAAAGAAAATCTTTCAGACTAAAAATACAATTGTGGCAATTACAGGCTCAATAAGAGTGGGTTTTGATGTGATATTGAGCAACATAATTGAACCGGGAGACAAAGTAATTGCTTTAACTAATGGATATTGGGGCAATCATGTTCCAAGGGTAATAAAATCATATAGAGGAGAACCTGTAGTCTATAAGGAAAATCCCAGAATTCCAATAAATTTAGATAATGTCAAGGATATTCTGAGACGAAATAATGATGCAAAAGCAGTTATAGTAGTACATGTTGAGACAGATACTGGAATAGCTAACGATATTCCCAAGATTGGTGATCTTGTTAAAAAAGAGTCCGATGCGCTTTACATTGTAGATTGTGCTACATCCCTTGGTGGGATGGAAACTAAAGTTGATGACTGGGGAGTAGACTTTTGTTTTTCAGGTTCCCATAAATGTCTGACTGCGCCTGTTGGCCTAGCCTTTATAACAATAAGTGATAAGGGTTGGGGTACTATAGAAAATAGAAAAACACCCATTTTTGGCTATTACAACGATTTGATTCCTTGGAAAGAACCATTGAAAATGGAGTGTGAACCCCCTATGCCAACAATAGTAATACATGCAGTTAGGTCTACTTTGGAGTGGATACTGTCGATTGGTTTGAATAACGCTTTTAAATTGCACGAAATAGCTGCTAGGGCTTTAAGATGTGGACTTATTGAAATGGGACTAAAGGTCTTTCCAGACTGTTCCAAATGTGATGGATGCGATTCAGATAATAGATTCTGCAGTGATGTTGTAACGACAATACCATACCCATGTGGAATTAATCCAGCCGATGTTGAGAGTATTATGGGTGAAAGGTATCACCTTTCAGTAACTCCAGTTCCATATAGACCAGAATGTATTCAGTTTGGAACTATTAATGAATTACAAATATCACCCGATTATATTCTAAAGTTATTAATGACATTAGGATTAACTATGTCTGAACTTGGAGCAGACATCGAATTGGATAAGGGAATAAATACAGCACATAAAATTTTCTGTAAGTGAGCGCGCGCCATACACAGTAGATCGCAAAGTGGCGTGTTAAATGCGTTAAAATCGTGTTAAACGGATTAAAATGCGTTAAAGGGTGTTAAAGGTGTTAAATTTAAGTCACTTTGCGATCTACTGATACACTTCATTTTTCTTTATGAATTAATTTTTCAGCGATCTCAAGTAAACCAGAGCCTCTAAAAGCTAGAATTATGCCCATAACCATTGTCCCCATTACTATCATCCAATTTTCAGTTACAGCACTAATACCATCTTTCAAAAGAATATATGCAACAGCACCAACAAGAGGACCAAAGAATGTACGAAAGCCACCCAAAAGAGTAATAATGAGGACTTCACCGGAAAGCAACCAAAACATTGTATCAAGACCTACATAATTGAGATGGAAGGCAAAGATTGCACCAGCTAGCCCAGAAAATAATCCAGAAAGTGTAAAACTAATCAGCTTGTACCTCTCAGTATCATATCCCAAAAGCCTTACTCTTTCTTCATTCTCACGGATTCCCTTTAGAACTTGACCAAAGGGTGAGGTTTGTATTATCCTAAGTATAGCAACTGCAATAAAAATAACGATCATACAAAAGTAGTACCATGTAACAGGAGTCCTCCATGAATCGAATCCTAATATTGGGGGGGTTGGTATCCCAATGAGACCATCTCCTCCCCCTGTAAGATTATAAGGATTCTGGATAAAGATGAAATAAAACATCATGTTGAAAGCTACAGTTATTAATGCAAAGTAGGTACCTTTCCTTCTAAGACTAAGCATACCAATAATTAATGCGATTATTGTAGCTAATGCTACTCCGATAACTAGAGCTAACCATCCAAATTGAACTGTCAAACGAGGTACGCTTCCTGGTTTTACTAGAAACATCGCTGCACCATATGCACCCAAACCAAAAAAGGTAGCGTGACCAAAAGATATAATGCCCGTTTGTCCAAGCAGAATGTTAAATCCCATAGCAAAAAGACCAAAGATAAGCATGTCTGTAGCTGTGGAAAATGACGGCATTATCCATGGCATTATAATAAGGAGAATCCCTAAGATAAGCATAGGATGTTTGTTAATCCATTCGTATAGATTTTCTAATTGCTCATTTTTAGACAAGTTGTACGATCTCCAAATTTAACCATAATTCTTTTATCTTCCAAGTTCTCCAAATAGGCCAGCCGGTCGGCTCAGTAAGACTATTGCCATGAATACGTATATCATCACCTGTGCTATTCTTGGTTCCCAAATGATTGGCAAAGTAGCGACTTGACCAACTAATATACCTGCTATTATAGAGCCATGAAAGCTCCCCATGCCTCCTATAACTACAACTACGAAAGCAGGTATTAAGACTTCCATACCCATTTCTGGGTATACTCCAAAAAGAGGTGCTGCAACCAAACCAGCTATGCCTGCAATAGCAATTCCTATTGTATAAACAAGTGTATATATTTTGGAAATGTCAATTCCAAGAGCTTGTACCATCTCCCTATTTTGTATACCGGCTCTAACTGCCATTCCTACATGTGTTCTTTTTAAGAAGAGATATACTGCAATTGCGATAGTAAAGGACAAAGCCAAAACGAATAATCTATAAGCTGGATAAGAAATTATACCAAAGTCAATTGAAAATGCGAGCTCAGGCGGTACAAAAAAAGGTTTGCCCATTTTTCCCCAAATCGCTCTACATCCTTGTACAATAACCAGCATTAACCCAAAATTGAAGATAAGAGTAAACTTCATATCCTGACCATATAGCCGGCGTATAAGCATCGTTTCAACAACCAATGCCAATGCAATTGACGCAATAGGAACAATGATCAGAGCGATCCAATAATTTCCTCCAGATAACAAGGTTTGCCAAGCTATATAGGCACCAAATGCATAAAATGCACCATGAGCAAAATTAACTATATCCAATAAACCAAAGATTAATGTTAAACCCATAGCTATTAATGCAAGCACCATACCCCATACAAGTCCATTCAGAATTTGTGTTAGTAGATATGAGAGCTCTATTTCAAAGACCAACCTAATCACTCCGAAAATTGTCTAGCGCACGCGCTAATTTATAAAATTATTCAAATCTTTTATTAAACTTTAGATACTGACATTAGAATATTGGCTTTCCGCAAAAGCATTAAATAAATACATATGAATATCATTATGATCGAAAATCTACCAACAGGTGAAAAAATGTCTAAAACACAAAAATCTGTTAGCAGACGTAGATTCCTCAAATACGCTGGAGCTGGTATCGCCGCGGCTGCTGTTGCAATTGGAGGTGGCTATTATTACTATAAATCAAAGGAAGAAGAAATACCTGAAATGCCAACAGCAAAACCATTGAAAATAGCTTGTCCTCTAGTTCAAACCGGTACTTATGCATTTTATGGTGTTGAAATGGGGCAAGGAATTGAAGTAGCTGTGGATGAATTGAATGCTAATGGTGGAGTTCTAGGCAGACCAGTTGAAGTTATAATTAGAGATACTGAACTTACTCCAGCGGTTGCTACAAGAAGAGTTAATGAACTTATTGAAAGAGAAAAGGTAGAATTCATCGTCGGAGTCTTAGGTTCTCAGGTAAATTTTGCTATTAATGAAGTCTCGAAGAGATCGAAAATACCCTTCATGATCGGTAATCAAACTGAAACAACCATGCATACAAAAGAAGTGTTAAGTCCGTATGCCGCGTTTCCTATGACTGTAAATCAGACGGCTGCTTATGCAAATATCGCTACTACAGTTGATAAAATTGGTTCCAAGCATTATATACTCACAGTAGACTACGTATGGGGTCATGAACAAGAAGAAATGAGTAAGAAAGCCCTGGAAATATTTGGTGGAGAATTCATAGGTGGTCAGAGATTTCCATTAGCAACAACAGATTTCTCAGGTTTCCTAAGTGCAGCTAGGGAAGCAAAGCCAGACGTATTAGTAGTTATTGCTGGTGGAAGTGATCAGATAAATTGTCTAAAGCAGGCTGTAGAGTTTGGCTTGAATAAAGAAATGGGTATAATGGTTCCAACTACTACTACTTCAATTGCTTATGCAGCTGGAGGAGCTGAGATATTTCAAGATATGTATGTAGGAATAGATTGGTATTATAAAGTAGCTGAATCAACCCTGCCATACGCGTCGAAAGCTAAGGAGCTTAATGACCGCTTCTTACATAGATATGGCCGTCCAGGAGATGCATATTCTTTAGGAAATTACGTTGGCATGATGGAAATCTGCAAAGCTGCTGAAAGAGCTGGTTCAACCGATCCTGACAAAGTAATCGAAGAGCTAAAGGGACATACTTTTGAATATCACAAAGGTCCTGAAACATGGAGACCTTGTGATCGTCAAGCAATACAAGATTGGTTTGTAGTTAAGGGGCTCCCGCTAGAAAAAACCACTGGAGAATTCGACTTTTTCGAGATTGTAGATTACAGAGGAAAAGAGAATCCTGATGAATTTATTGCTACCTGTGAGGAATTAGGATACTAAAACTCCTATTTTTTTTTGATATCTATTAATTTATTTTAGGAAGTGAGTCTGTGGGTACAATACTTAGGACCGAGGATTTAACGTGCAAATTTGGTGGCCTGATAGCTGTCAATTCAATTAATTATGAATTAAAAAAAGGCGAGTTGGCCTCAATAATTGGTCCAAATGGTGCCGGAAAAAGTACTCTCTATAAATTAGTTGTTGGAGTTCAAAAGCCAACAAACGGGAATATCTATTTTAACGGAGAAGATGTTACTGATGTTAGCCCTCATAAAAGAGTAGAAATGGGTATTGCAAAATCATTTCAAATTGTACAAATTTTTCCTAATATGAAAGTTATTGAGAATATGGCTGTGGCAGCTCAATATAGGATCATTAAAGATAAAAAGGGATTCTATTTTTCTTCGTGGAGAAATGATGATTCGATAAAGAAATCTGAAGAAATGTTGGCCAGAATTAATCTGCTAAAACTGAAAAATAAAACAGCCAGTAGCCTACCACAAGGTCAGAAAAAATGTCTCGAAATAGGAATGGCATTAGCAACTGATCCCTTATTATTATTGTTAGATGAACCAACTGCTGGTTCGACCCCTGTAGAAACACGTTTGATAATGGATTTAATCAAAGACTTGAGCAAAGAACTTACTATAACTGTGGTCGAACATAAAATGGATGTAGTTATGAATCTTGCAAAAAGAATAACTGTTATGCATCAAGGAAAAATAATCGCTGATGGCACACCAAATGAAATAAGAAACAACAAATTGGTGAAAAATGTTTACCTAGGTGAAGGCAATGCTTGAAGTAAGTGATATTCACACATTCTATGGAGATAGCCACATACTTTTTGATGTATCATTGGACGTAAAAAAGCAAGAAATAGTAGCTTTGTTAGGAAGAAATGGTGTTGGTAAAACAACTACATTGAGAAGCATTATGGGACTTACACCACCCAGAGATGGTAAAATAATGCTAAACGGAAATGACATCACGAATGAACCAATATATAAAAGAACGAAATTAGGCATTGGATATGTACCGGAGGATAGAGGTATATTTTTTGGATTAACGGTTCATGAGAATCTTACTTTAGCAGCAGATGGAGCAGGTACAGCGGGTAGATATGAGGATGCTTTCAGATATTTCCCTGAGCTTAGAAAGTATGTAAAAAATATAGCTGGACGATTGAGCGGTGGTGAACAGCAAATGTTGGCCGTTGGAAGAGCCCTAATAGGAAAGAAGCATCTTCTAATGTTAGACGAACCTTCGCAAGGATTGGCTCCAAAAATCGTTGAAAGGCTCACTCAAGAAATTAAAGAAATTGGAAAAGAAACAGCCGTTCTCATAGTCGAGCAAAATACCAATCTTGCCTTAAATTTAGCTGACAGAATATATATAATGAGAGATGGACACGTAGTCTTCTCAGGATCACCGGATGAAGTACGTAAAAATAAGGAAATCCAAGCATATTTAGTCGTCTCATAAATATAAGGCGATTTAAAGAGGTCAATTTCATTTGAGGAAATTTTTTTTTATATCTTCTATGAACAGAACTAATTTAAGACACGATCAATATTATTGATTTTTTGTTCTAGCAAATCTCAGATCTTTCTATTATGAGCTTCTCGTGTTCTTAGCAAGAAGGATCGCTTTTGTAAAGTCATTAGGCTTTGCACCGATAATAACGAATCCTTCATTGAAAAATCCAATAATTATTTCTTGAATTTTTTTAGGTTTCGCTTCTATTCCATTTAATCTTCTTTCAAGTTCTTCTATTCCTTCTTCAGGATATAGAAAAAAATCGCCAGTAATTTTCATATTAGATATTTTATTATCTTCTAATAAGAAGCTGATACGGATTAGCTTTCCTCCTATAACCTTTAGTTCAGCTTCATGCAAAATAGAGTCATCGCCTGAAAATCCAACTTTTATCTAGAAATTTTTTCTCTAATTGAAATGCTAGTTGTCGCTCATTATCAGTTAAATCATCCTCTTTAAGGGAAATTTGTAATGATTTTTCGAATCCAGATTTTAAGGCAAAAAATACTTCTTCAAACTCTATTTTCCGATGAAGCACCCTTCTTAAATTTGTAACCCTATCTTCAATATTTTTAATTATTTTATCACTGATTTTCTCATTAGAAATTCTTAACACATTGAACATTTTGGATATATTTGAATCGATAAGAACAGTGCCGTGCTGCAGTAAAACACCATATCTTCTTGTTTGTGCATTTCCAGAAATTTTCTTACCTTTAATTACTATATCATTTATTGGACTAAATTTGGCTTCGACTCCTAAATCCCTTAGCCCAGCCACCAATCCTTTGCATATCACTTCATAAGATTTTAATATATCAGCAGGTATAATCTGGTTTTTCTCATCAACAATTAGACTATAAGTTATTTCGCCATTATAGTCGTGATATACTGCCCCTCCACCAGTAATTCTTCTTATGATATCTATTTGCATCTTTCTACAGAAATCTATGTTTACTTCCTCTTCCACGCTTTGAAAATATCCTATAGATACGGCTGAAGGATGCCACCGATAGAATCTAATAGTATTCTGGACTTCTCCTTTTGCGTAACAATGCATTATTGCTTCATCTATGGCCATATTCATAGAAGCGTTGTTAACTTCTAGGCCCAAAAGACGCCAATTATCTTTCTGATTTTTCTCTTTTTTATTAACTATTCTCATATTCCTCAACTGAAATATAAAATAAAGAGCTTTTTTCTTTCACGCTTTCATGACATTCCTTTTTATGTCTTCGTTATGTGTCTAGATTTGTGTATTGACCTTCCTTCAACATCCATTGAAGCTTCTTTTAAAGCTTCAGAAAGCGTCGGATGAGCGTGAATAGTTCCTATTATGTCTTCATATGTAGCCTTAAGCTTCATTGCTAATACAGCTTCAGCAATAAGTTCTGATGCGTTTGGACCAACTATATGTACTCCTATTACCCTTTTCGATTTTGCATTGACTAACATCTTAATAAAACCCTCAGAGTCACTAATTGTCAATGCCCCTGCATTAGATGCGAAGTAGAATTTTCCAACTTTGATATTGATTCTTTGCTTTTTTGCTTCTTCTTCTGTTAAACCAACAGCTGCTACCTGTGGTATAGTGAAAAAACATCTTGGGATTATACTACAATCCATAAATAATTCACCTTTTCTATTTCTAAATGCATTCTCTGCTGCAATTGTTCCCTCCTCCATAGCTTCATGAGCATAGGCTCCCCCAATTACATCGCCAATAGCATAAACATCTTTAATGTTGGTTTCCATTTTCTTATTTACCAAGATTCTCCCACTAGAAGTTTTTACTCCAAGCTCATCTAATCCTAAATTACTAATACATGGAGTTCTGCCAAGTGTGACCACTAGTTTTTCTGATTTAACGGTCTTTTCTTTGCCTTTATGTACAACTCGAATTAGTTTATTTGTACTTGAATCTTCGACACTTGTAATTCTAGAATTCGTTTCCACATTGATGCCATTTCTTACCATTTTACGTTGTAAGTATCTTGCGATCTCGGGGTCTTCAGCTGGCAATATATGTGGCAACATTTCGATAACAGTGATCTCTGATCCAAGATAAGAATAGATATACGCAAATTCAACGCCCTCAGGTCCTCCCCCAGCTATAGTAAGTGTTGAGGGAATCTCAGTAAGATCGCATGCATCTTCATCAAAGATGATATTTTTACCATCAATTCCTGGAATATTAGGTATCATAGGCTTAGATCCAGTTGCTAAAATTATCTTTGTTGCATTGATAACCTCTTTACTACCATCGTTTCGCGTTACTTCAATTTTCTTATTGTGTGTCAGTTTTCCTTGGCCAATAATTGTATGAATTTCATTACTTTGTAAAAGAAATTTAATTCCTTGCATAAGTTCTGTGACAATTTCATTTTTCTTATGAATTATTTTCCGCAAATCAAAGGAGACTTCCCCAATTTTAAGTCCTAAGTTTTTACTTTTCTTAATTTCAGACAGCAATTTAACTAGATTTAAGAGTGTTTTAGTAGGTATACATCCTACATTAGTGCAAGCTCCCCCAAGTTTTTTTTCTTCAATTAGAATTACTCTAGCGCCAAGCTGAGCTGCACGAATAGCTGCTGTGTAACCTCCTGGTCCTGCGCCGATAATTGCTAGATCACATGATTTAGTGATTGATTGAGTGCTCAAGTAAATAGTTCAACTCCAATAAGGATTAATGAAATAAATTTTTTTTTAAGCTTTCAAAAAGATACAACAATATATTGCATAACACAAATTTTTTCAATATGACAAATAACATCGCATATGCTTTATCCTAAGACGGTCTTGGTACTTAACACGCGCGATTTAAGTATCGTATGCATGTTATTTTCGATTTAATATTGAGAACAACATATTGGAGAAAATGAAATCTTTAATCCCATATCCTTAGCAAGGTGAATTGCTTCTTTCGAAGGAAAAGCTATACCATTAACGCCTGCTTCAATTGCTAATATATCTGTTTTAACTCTATGTTCACCCATTGGTCTGACACAACCTAACATTATTGGAATATTGGGTAACTTCAGCCTAGTTGAAATAAGAATCCTAATTATATCTTCTGGAATAGGCGGTTTATTCTTCTCCATTTGTGTCCCAATAATTGGCTTAAAAGCTATCAATATGACTGCAGAAGGTTGATATTTCGAGATAATCTCAATAGCTTTGAATTCTCCCTTAATTTTTCCATAATTAAGGCCCACAAGTATATGTGGTACAAAAGGCACTTGATAGTCTTGTAAGAATTTCATAGATTTTTCATAATCCCTTACGCATGCATTCATTCTACATATTTCCTGTATTGTTTCATTGGAGCCGATTATATCCAGCATGGCCGTATCTACGTTAGCTTTCTTTAATTTTCTAGCTGTATCAGAATTTACAATACCTGTATGTACTACTACCTTAAGCCCTAAATCCCTTTTAATATTGCCAATAATGGCAATATATTCATCGATAGGAACTGAACCATTTGATGAATAGCCACCGCTGATCAAACAACCAAAAGCCCCATTATTTTTCAAGTTTTTACAAACTTCAAATAGATCCTTAGGTGTTAAGACCGGAATCATTGTGTGCAATAGTTTTCCGTTGCAATGCTTGCAGTTTAAAGAGCAAAATTGTCCAGTAATTGATATAGAAGGAAAACTAAATGGCTGAGAAGCAATATGGGAAATCTTGTAATTCGTAAAACTGGGTATGTAGAAGTTGACTTTCTTTCCAAAATTTTTCCAGCTCAGATTTCTTGATATCTCTAGAAATTCTCTTAAATCTTTTTCTGCAAATTCGTTGATTATCGATCTAATAGACATATTAGCTTTCAATTATTGTGATTTTATTATGCAATAAATTAAATTATCCGTTGTAGAATTTAAAATTGGAAATGCGTGATTAATTAGTACTTAATATTCGGTTTCTTAAGTTAATACCTTAGAAAAGTGTATTAGAGCATGATCAAAAATAAATATACTGAAACTGATTTGGTAAGAGTTTCTTTAGGATCAGCAGTTAGTCTTGGACTGACTAAATCTTGGATACTTACAAAATCTTCTACTGCATATTTACTTACTCATCATGAAAATAGATGTCTAGGTACGTGTTCTTTTTGCTCTCAAGGCAGAGCAAGTAAGAGCCAAAATAACATGCTTTCTAGAATTATTTGGCCATTATTTAAGTTAGATATTGTCTCTGATAGAATATCTAAGGCTGAAATTAATCATAATATTAAACGAATATGTATACAAGCAATGAATTATCCAGAGGCTTTCAAAAATTCCTTAGATATAATTAGAAAAATAAAAGTAAAAAGTAATTTACCAATATCGTTATCTTTTCAACCAATTAATACTAGCCAAATTAAGAAATTAGTAGAAATTATTGATAGAATCTCTATACCAATTGACGCGACTAATGAAGATATCTTTGAGAGAACTAAAGGCAGACTCATTGGAGGACCTTATGAATGGAAAAAGCAAATCAATTTACTAATAAAAGCCACTAAAATTTTTGGCAAAGGAAAAGTAACTACCCATTTCATAGTAGGTCTTGGTGAATCAGACTCCGAAATTATAAAAATGATTGAGTGGGCAGACAATTTAGGTATATTTCCAAGTTTATTTGCATTTACACCGATTAAGGGAACTCCTTTAGAAAATCTTGAACAACCTCCACTTCCTAGGTACAGAGTCATACAATTAGCACATTCTCTTATTACCAGAAATAAAATGAAAATTAAAAATATGGAGTTTGATTCTATTGGTCGTCTGCATAGTTTTGGAATTTCAAAAGCTGGATTAAAAAAGATAATTTCCAGTGGAGAGCCTTTTAGAACTCATGGTTGCCCATATTGCGATAGACCGTATTATAATGAAAGAGTCGTGGGACCTTTTTATAATTACCCAAAACTTCCAACTGAAGAAGATATAAATTTGATTGAAGAACAAATTGGAAATTATCTTGTTACAGGCGTAACTAATTGATCATTGCATAATAAATTAAATGGCACACTAGGAGTGGTGTGATTAAGAAAAAATTTCTGCAAATCATTCTCAGCTTTCGCTATTTACTTTTTATACGCTGCAAAAACAAAGATAATTGATAATTTCTATCTTACGAGGTTATACAAGCTATTGCATCAATCTCTATAAGTAGCTCTGGTAAGGGCAACTTTACTATTACGGTAACTCTTCCTGGAGGGTCTGCTGGGAAGTATTTCTGGTAGATTTCATTCATGCCAACAAAATCATTTTCCTTTGTTAGATATACCGTCGTCTTTACCACATCTTTCATAAATGACCCACCAGCTTCAAGGACTGCCTTGATATTTTCCATAACTTGTGTGGCTTGTTCTTTTATGCCACCTGGCGCAACCTTTCCTGTCTTTGGATCGAAAGCCACAAACCCTGCTACATAAACAGTATTTCCTACTTTGACACCTTGCGAATAGGGGCCTCCCGGTTTAGGTGCATTATCTGTTTCAATAACAACTTTTTCCATAAGTTTCACCTGACTTTACTTTGGACAGGTAGGTTATTTATTTTTTATCATATATCCTATGTAATTTACACAAATTATTGTTTGCAATAAAATATTTTTTCAAATTTTTGTTAAGCCTTTTTGGCGTGCATGCTAAATCACTTTAATTACCACTTGGATAATCATTATTCTAGTCATGGAGTATGGAATGGATATTACTCAAAAACCTATAGGAGAAGCTATTTTCCAAAAATTGATTATAGAGCGCGCACGCGGGCATATCTAAATTTAAAAAAGGCCACAATACTTGCAATAATTCCAGTAATTAATCCAGCTACTGTACCGATTTTTAGAAAATTTTTTTTATATATCAATTACTTTGGAGGTTTATAGAGATATCCAAGAACAAGACCATAAACAATCCAAGAGTAAATTCCAATGGTCATTAGATCAAGTGCAGCCATAATATACATATCAACTTGCAGTGACGTTACTAACGCTAGATTTAAACCAGCTTGAACATCTTTGATAAAGTAAATGAATAAACCAAAGATAAGACCTTTCTTGATCCCCTTTCCTGGGATTAAGTCATAGGAGTAGGTGTATAACAGTCCCCAAAGAAACCCAAAAAAAGCAGTAAGCAAGATGAAGTTCATAATAGTGGGGATCAATCGTACTTCGAAGTAGTTACCGCGCATACTAACTATTCCTAATAAAACATATACATATGACATAACACCCGCCGTTAAGCCACCTAACGATCCTGCAATAGCACCCGTAATCATGCCTTTATAATAACCATTCTTCATATCTTAATCACTTTGTAGGTTTGTAGAGGACTCCAAGTACAATACCCAGTGCGACCCACATGAAGAATCCACATAAGATGGAGACAATTGCGAAAGAAATTTCAAAACTTAAGCGAGCCATGTATGTGCTTATTGCGATGTCCTTAATCAACCATATTAATAGACCAAAGTAAAAACCCTTAACAGCACCCTTACCTGGAATGCAACCATAGAGTCTTGAATATATAACACCGAATACAATGCCCCATATTACCCCGAGTGAGAGAGCAGCTAAAATAAATAAACTTATTAAAGGAACGTTCCATATCTCCCAACCTCCTGGAGGTTCAAAAACACCAGTGACAGTGAATATATATGAGCATACGGCATCTACTATGCCAACTACAACTCCTGCAATACCACCAACGACCAAAATATTTTTCATATCTCAATCACTTGGGCAAGAGTTCTCTTCAAGATTTGTAATTGAATTATACCTTAGCCAGTTAAATTATATAAAATAAGCGAGCGCTACACGCTAAGTGCTAAGGTGTTAATCTTAAGTCACTTTGATCTACTGCTAAACGTGATAAATTTTAAGTAATCTCTTTCCACTCAGATCTAATTAGGTAAGGGCCGAACAAACAATGTCTAAAAGTGAAAAGTTTATCCATCCTTACATCCCAAATTCCGTGCCAGAAATAAGAGAGGAAATGTTGAAAGAGATTGGTGTCAATAGTGTTGAGGAACTTTTAACCACAATTCCAAAAAAACTCAGGTTTGCTAAATCTCTTAACTTGCCAAAATATTCTCTAACAGAGGATAAATTAAGGAGACATATAGAAAAAATATTTTCAAAAAATAAGACATGTAAAGATTATCTAAACTTTCTAGGTGCTGGTTGCTGGCAACATATAGTGCCTGTTGTTGTTGATGAAATTATTAGCAGAGCAGAATTCCTAACAGCATATGCTTCTAATACATATTCTGACTTAGGAAAATGGCAAGCATTTTTTGAGTTTCAAAGTATGATGGGAGAATTACTTGAAATGGATGTAGTCAGCCCTCCTATATTTGATTGGGGATCGGCTGCTAGTTTTGCAATACGTATGGCTTCGAGGCTAACGGGAAGGAAAGAAGTATTGATTTCAAAGACTATTGGGCCTGAAAGATTCTTAACAATAAAAACATTTTGCAAAGGTTTAGTAAGTAGCATAGAAATTAAGATGTTAGACTATGATCCTGACAATGGCTTAATCGACTTATATGATTTAAAGCGTAAGATCTCAACAAAGACCGCAGCTGTTTATTTCGAAAATCCATCATATCTAGGATTAATTGAATCCCAAGGAGAAGAAATATCCAAGATAACTCACAATAGCGGTGCAGAATGTATAGTTGGAGTTGACCCAATATCGCTTGGTTTGTTGAAGCCTCCAGTAGAATATGGAGCAGATGTTGCATGCGGCGAGATACAATCGCTTGGAATTCACATGAATTATGGAGGAGGTGTCGGAGGATTCATCGCAAGCAATGATGATGCAAAGTACGTAACAGAGTATCCTTTACATTTGGTGAGCATAACTGAGACAAAGCGCAAGGGTGAATTTGGATTTGGATATTGTACATTCGATAGAACCCTTTATATGGCGAGAGAAAAAGGCAAAGATTTTACTGGTACTTTCGTGGGCCTATGGACCATTGCAGCCGCTGTTTATTTAGCGTTAATGGGACCAAAAGGAATTATGGAGATTGGAGATGTTATAATTAAAAAGTCACATTATGCAGCTAAATTGTTATCTGAGATAAAAGGCATTAGAGTTCCTTTCTCACCTCATTTCTTCAAAGAGTTTGTTGTAAACTTTGATGAAACGAATAAATCAGTTCATCAAGTGAATAAAATGCTTTTGGATCATGGAATATTTGGCGGAAAGGACATTTCGAGCGAATTCTCAGATCTTGGTAAAAGCGCGCTTTATTGTGTAACTGAAGTGCATTCTAACGAAGAGATTTTAGAGTTAGTAAATGTATTAGAGGGGGTTATTAAATGAGAGAAGCTATAGAATTAAAAGAATATCACGCGCATGCTTGGAACGAACCAATCATCATGGAAATGGGACATAAAGGAGAAAGGGGTTTTATTATTCCCAAATTAGAGGGAGAAATTGAAAAAGCAACAGACGATGCTACTCACTATATACCCAAGAAAATACTGAGAAAAAAGATGCCAAAACTTCCTGAGTTATCTCAACCACATGTGTTAAGACATTACTTGCGCTTATCGCAACAGACACTTGGAATGGCATTGAATATTGATATAGGCATGGGAACTTGTACGATGAAATATAGTCCCATAATCAATGAAGAGCTCATTAAATTGCCTCAATTAACTGATATTCACCCATATCAAGATGAAATTACAGTCCAAGGCATTCTTGAGATAATGTATGAATTCGCTACTATTATAAAAGAAATCTCGGGAATGGATGAGTTTACATTTCAGCCTGGAGGCGGTGCCCATGGTATATATACCAATGCAAGTATTATTAGGAAATATCATGAGGTTAATAGAGAACTTGGAAAAAGAAATGAAATAATCACGACATTATTCTCACATCCTGCCGATGCGGCATGTCCAGCCACAGCTGGTTTTAAAATTATAACCTTGTATCCTGATCCAGAAACTGGTCTACCTGATATCGAAGCACTAAAGTCTGCAGTTTCGAACCGTACTGCTGGTTTAATGATAACGAACCCCGAGGATACAGGTATCTTTAATCATATGATCGACGAATTTGTTGCTGTAATTCACGAAGCAGGTGGATTATGCTCATATGACCAGGCCAATTCTAATGCGCTTTTTGGAATTGCGAGAGCAAAAGAGGCAGGCTTTGATGTTTGCCACTTCAACATTCACAAAGCATTCTCATCTCCTCACGGATGCATGGGTCCAGCTTGTGGAGTAGTTGGGGTTAAAAGAGAGTTAGCAGAATTCCTTCCAATTCCAGTAATTATATTTGATGGATCCAAGTATCATTTGGACTATGACAGGCCAAATAGTATTGGCAAAGTAAGACAATTTCTAGGAAATGTTGAAACAATTGTTAGAGCATATGCATGGGTATTGGGCATGGGAGCAGAAGGTTTAATGAAAGTCTCAGAGACATCGGTGATTAATACCAATTATCTCATAAAAAAAATGTTAACAATTCCTGGAGTGATTATGGCATATCCTAAACAAAAAATCAGATTAGATCAAGTCAGGTTCAGTTTAGAGAAGTTAAAGGAAGACACGGGTGTAGGAACTGATGATGTATCTCGTAGAATAGTTGATTTTGGAGTTCAAGAATATTTCACTAGTCATCACCCATGGGTTGTTCCAGAACCTTTTCTTCCTGAGCCTTGCGAAACATATTCAAAAAACGATATAGATTATTGGGTTGCTGTAATCAGGCATATATGTAAGGAAGCTTATGAAAATCCCGTATTAGTCAAGACAGCACCTCATAATCAATCAATATCAAAAATTAATGAAAAACATCTTAATGATCCTAAAAAGTGGGCCATGACTTGGAGAGCATACATAAGAAAAACAAGAGGGAAAATGAAAAACAATCGAAACTCATGAAGAAGAAATTGGGTTTAATTGTAAACCCTATCGCTGGAATGGGTGGTTCTGTAGGTCTAAAAGGAACCGATGGAGAAGATATCCTAGAGAAAGCTAAAAATTTAGGTGCTATTCCAATTGCCCCAAATAGAACGAACGAAGTACTTGAGGAAATTTCTTTTTTTAAGGAATCTTTTAATCTTTTTACATACCCGAATGAAATGGGTGAAGATGAGGCGAAAGCTTGCAGTTTCGACCCCATAGTCCTAGGGTCTATAGACAAGGGAAAGACAACTTCTGCCAATACAAAGGATGCTGCTAAAGAGATGTTAAAATTAAAGGTGGATCTTGTTCTTTTTGTTGGTGGTGATGGAACCGCAAGAGATATTTATGAATCCGTAGGTGACCGATTGCCTACTCTTGGCATACCATCTGGGGTTAAAATGCATTCGGGCGTTTTCACCAAGACTGCTAAAATTGCTGGAAAGTTAATTATGATGTTATTACGAGGAGAAGTGACAACCCGCTTGGCAGAAGTAATGGATATTGATGAGGAGGCTTTTAGGCAGAACAGATTGTCAGCTAAATTATATGGTTATCTTAAAATTCCATATGAGATGCAAATGGTGCAAAGTGTAAAAAGTGGTAGCGTTCCCACAGAAAAAGAAGCTATGGAAGAGATTAGTTGGTATATTATAGACAATATGAAAGATGATTATATTTATATTATCGGGCCTGGAACAACAACCAAGACTATTATGAAAAAACTTGGATTGGAAAATACTTTATTGGGAGTTGACGTAATTCATAAAAGAAAATTAATCGCTTTAGATGTAAATGAGGCTAAACTTTTAGAACTTATTCAAGGAAGAAAAGCAAAAATTGTTGTAACAGTTATTGGTGGGCAAGGTTTTATCTTTGGCAGGGGAAATCAACAAATAAGCCCTAAGGTGATCCAAAAAATAGGAAAAGAGAACATAATTGTAATAGCCACAGAGAATAAAATTTCATCTTTAAGAGGAAAGCCACTTTCGGTAGATACAGGCGATATTAAAATCGATGAAATGCTAAGAGGTTATATAAGAGTAATAACAGGTTACACGAAAGCAATTATTTACAAAGTGGTTTAGTAAAGAACCTATTTTGCGCATATTCTATAAGATAATTTTAGAAATCTAGGCCCTTCTCCTTCCTCATTTTCCAACTCAAACACAATGTTTTTGGACTGGAGGCTTTTACTTCGTCAATTCTTCCAACAGAAGTATTTCCAGGAGAATCCTTAAGTTTCTGTGAATTGCTGTAGGATTCCTCACCGATTCTAATTAAGGTTTCAATGAACTTGTCCAATTGCTCTTTACTCTCAGTTTCAGTAGGTTCTATCATCATAGCTTCATTTACTATTTGTGGGAAATAGACTGTTGGTGGATGATATCCATAATCAAGCAATCTTTTTGAAAGATCCATTGCATTAATGCCTGTTTCCTCGAATATTTTTTTAGCGCTTAAAACAAATTCATGCTTTATGATTTTATTCGGATAGAATGGAATTTCATAGTGTGTATTTTTTAGTAATTTCCTAGCGACATAATTTGCATTTAACACAGAAATTTCAGCGACATTCTTTAATCCTTCTTTCCCTAAACAAAGAATGTATGTATATGCTTTTAACAATACTGAAATATTTCCATAGAAACTCCTGACTTTGCCTATGCTCTGGGATTTTTTATGATCCAAGTAGTATTTTTTTCCATTAAATTCAACAGTTGGCACTGGAAGAAAATTTTCTAATCCTTTAACGACCCCTACAGGCCCAGCACCTGGTCCTCCTCCTCCATGTGGTGTAGCAAAAGTCTTATGCATATTTAAATGAACTATATCAAAACCCATGTCTCCAGGCCTTACTTCACCTAATAGTGCATTTAAATTAGCTCCATCGTAATATAATAAACCACCAACAGAATGAATTATTTCTGAAATTCTGATTATGTCTTTATCGAATATACCAAGAGTATTTGGATTAGTTAGCATAAGTCCTGCAGTATGTTCATTTGTTGTACTCTCTAAAGCTTTGATGTCAATACGCCCAGATTTTTCTGAAGGGATTACAACAACATTAAATCCTGCCATATTCGCACTAGCAGGATTTGTACCGTGAGCCGAGTCAGGAATAATTATTTCATTTCTTTTTTCAAGATCGTTATTGTACTTATGATAGGCTCTGATTATCATTGCACCTACAAATTCTCCATGGGCTCCAGCTGCAGGTTGCAATGAAAACTTTTGCATTCCAGTTATTTCAGCAAGATACATAGATAAATCGTAAAGAATTTTCAATATCCCTTGAGTTAAACTCACATCTTGTAATGGATGAAGATCTTGAATTTTTTTTGAATTAGCAATCACATCGCATATCTTTGGATTATATTTCATAGTACAACTTCCAAGAGGATACATCCCTGAATCTACACCAAAGTTTTGTTGTGAAAGACGAATATAATGTCGTAGAACTTCAACCTCAGATAGTTGTGGTAAATTCAATTTTTTCCTTAATAATTCATTAGGTACAAATTTCGTTGCGTCCCCCACTAATTTACTTTCAGCTGAGGTAGGCTTGGTAGGTAAACATCCTATTTTCCCTTTTTTTGAGATTTCAAATATAGTTGGTTCGTTCCAACTAGCCTGTTTGTATTCCATTCGTCCTTACCTTAATACCTTCTCTATAGTTTCGACGAGTTTGTCTATATCTTGCTGAGAGTGAATCTCCGTAAAGCAATAAAGAGCTGTTTCGCCCAATTCTGCGAAATCATGTTTTAGAATTTTTCCACCATGTATGCCATACTTTAGCAACTTTTTGTGTACCTCTTCAACTTTTTTACCAGTTTCATTGAAATTTATAGTGAATTCTTTAAAGTGTTGAGCTTCAATTAATGGAGCCTTAATTCCCTTTATATCATTCAATTTCTTCATAGCATAATGTGATTTTGTTATAATAGTTTCACATAGATTTCTTAAGCCAATTGGACCAAGAAGTGACAGATATGTGGCTGTTGCTATTGCACATAATGCCTCATTGGAGCAGATGTTAGAGGTGGCCTTTTCTCTCCTTATGTGTTGTTCTCTAGTTTGCAGAACCATACAATATGCTCGATGTGCTTCTTTAATGGTAGTGGTCATTCCAACTATTCTTCCTGGCATCTGCCGGAGCAGTTTCTCTCCACGGCATCCAAATATCCCAAGAAGAGGACCTCCATAATTCATTTCATTTCCTAATGGTTGACCTTCACCAATTACTATGTCAGCTCCGTAATTACTTGGAGGCTCTAGAATTCCGAGAGATATTGGATCAACACCAATAACGAATAATGCGTCATGCTTATGAGCTATTTCTGAAATAGTCTCTACTCCTAACTCATAATATCCGAGATATGATGGGTTTTCCAGATACACACCTGCTGTATCATTAGAAAGCTTTTTCTCAAGATCTGTGAGGTCTGTTTGACCTGTTATTTTGTTTTGTTTAGTTTGAACGATTTTAATTCCAACAGGTTCTGCATAAGTCATCAATGTTGCTAGTCTTTCTGGATTAATAAAATGTGGCACTATAAATTCATTCTTTCTTGTGATACGTGTTACCATTCTTGCAGATTCTCCAAGAGATGTTGACCAGTCATAAAGTGAACAATTTGCATAGTCCATTCCTGTAAGTTCACAGATCAAGCTTTGATACTCAAATAGTGCTTGCAATAATCCCTGACTAGTTTCTGGTTGATATGGAGTATATGATGTCTTTAATTCCGAGCGATTAACTATTTCATTTACTACCGCTGGAATATAATGAGGCCAACATCCTGCGCCTAGAAAAGTAGGGATTTCGGAGGCGGTTATATTCTTTGAAAGAGTTAGTTCGATAAAATCCTTGATTTGATTTTCTGATATAGAATTTGGAATGTTTAATTCTTTCTTCAACTTAATTTCTTCAGGAATATCAGTAAAAAGTTCCTCAACACTATTGACACCAATCTCTTTCAACATTTCCTCTCTTATTTCTGGCACGGAATTTGGGATGTAAGGATGGATGAAATACTTAGACGTCTTTACCACACTCGTTTATCATTATGATATATCCTGACTATTTTATTACAGGATATGTTTCGCCTCCATGTGTTAAGATATTTATCTTTGATTTAATATCAGAGATGCTAGATAAATACTCAACAGCTTCTTCAATACGCTTGAATTTTTGAAATCCCATTTTCTTAGCATCTTTAGAAGAGATGCCTTCTGAAACCACACATATAGGATGTTTTTCCCTTACATGAGCAACATTTAACGCGAGGCCTAGTGCTACAAAATCTTCTATCTCTTTTGCATTAAACATCTCCTTAAGCTCCTTTGTATTATACTGAAGAAAATCAATCCATTTTGGATGCATTACAGAAATACCTTCAGGACATGGAGTTAATTCGATGATTCCACCATTCATTTTTGTAGCTAAGTCAGCAGAGAATAAACCTTTCAATCCTTGCCAAAACTCTATGTCTGCAGGATGGCTACTGGAGATCGTTATATCAGCCAATCCTAAAGCTTCAACTCCGTAAATCTTTTTAGCAAAGTTTATGCCTCTTCGGTGTGCTTTACTAAAGTGCCCAGCAAATACACTCACTATCTCTTTTTTCCTTGTGATAGCTGTGTTAATTAGTAGATGTATTCCTATTTTTTCAGCGAATTTATCTATTAACTGCCTTGTTTGATTATCCTCCATACCCAAACCATTTGGAGTCGTTGTTGCAGAGTGGATATGCATACGCCCGACAGTTTCCTCACCTGCTAATCCAGGAAGAAGAATTTTGGCTCCAGCTGCCCAACCCGCATTAAAATGGGGAATTAGATTTCCTGTTACAATTCTTATATCGGCTTTCAAATATTCCTTATTGATCCATACAGGAATATCGTCAGCAATCTTTCCTACATACATAAGCTCTGATTGTTCATTAAAAGTGTGATTGATTACCTCATATTGCTCTATTATCTCTGCTCCATATTTGTCGCGCATCTCTTGATTAGTCATTTCTCTATGTGTTCCGAGACCAATAATGATCTTAATATTATTTCTCTCTGCTCCTGCTTTTTGTAAAAGACTGAGCATAGACGGAAGTAGTAAATGTGTTGGTGTTGTGCGAGTTACATCGTCAACAGCTATCGCTATCGTCTTCCCTTTTGGAGACAATTCTTCAATTGAGGGGGCATCCACTGGATTTTTTAGGACTTTCTCAATCTCGAGAATAGGATTTTCTGAAGGAATTGTCTCCAATGGAGTCATGATACTTAGTAATCGTTTTTTATCTAATTCAAATTCAACTTTTTTTTCCCCATAAGGAATTTCTATATTCATTTCAACATACACTCTGTTAGAGTAGCCGAGCTCTAGCATAACTGACTTATCCATTAAGCAAGATTTTTATGTATGAGTAAGCTTCAACTTCTTTTTCAAAACAATAGTGAATGGTCTGAAAGTCTTTTCTGAACTCTGTCACGTCTTTACCCACTTTTTCTGGAGATTCCTCATCCAAGACTATTCTTTTCATGAAATCCGCTATCTCCTCCATATCATTTTCTTTCATGCCCAGTCTTGTTACTTCAGAAGTACCCAATCTGATGCCCCCAGGATGCATGAAATGTCTACCCTCTCGTATATCCCAAGGCAAGAGATTTCTGTTAAGTATAATGTTTGCCTTTTCAAGTTGCCCCTCTATAACGCCTCCATCGCCTTGTTTGGTTATGTCAATAAGCAAGACATGAGAGTCTGTAAAATTCTTATGTTCAGCCAACACATTGAATCCTTTTTCGTACAATGCTTGTCCTAAAGCTTTTGCATTATTTACAATTTGCGTAGTATACTCTTTTCCGAATTGCAACATCTCAGCGAGTGCAACTGTTACACCCGCGACGTTATGTAAGTGATGATTGCTTACAAGACCTGGAAAGGTTGCTCTTTTTATCTTCTCAGCATGCTTATCCCAAGAGACCACCATGCCATGCTGAGGGCCTGGTAAGGTTTTATGTGTACTTACAGTCATGGCATCGGCTCCTTCCCTTAATGGATCCTGGAAGATCCCACCAGCTATTAATCCAGCAACATGAGCGGCATCATAGATGACTGTTGATCCGAGATTATGGAAATATTCTTGAAGCTCCGTTACTGGATGGGGAAAAGGTAATACGCTTCCACCTAACATTACAATCTTTGGATTTCGTCCTTCTTTCACTAGATTGTCTGCCCTTTTTTTTGTCTCATCAACATCTATATTCAATTCTTTCTCGTTTAAGGCCAGATATTCTACCTCTAGACCACGAACGGCACCCGCAGTACCGCCAAGTCTCTTCTTACCCATTGAAATATGACCTCCGGATGGAATAGAAAGAGCTAACATGCAATCTCCTGGCTCCGCAAAAGCGGAATAAACAACAAGGTTAGCAACAACACCTGATACTGGTCTAACATCCACAAATTCCGCTTTGAAGAGTTTTTTAGCAAGTTCAATACATAATAACTCAACTTGATCTATATATGGACAGCCAGCATAGACTCTCTCTCCAGGCCACCCCTCAGCATACCTATTTCCAAAGTCACTTATCAAAGTCTCTCGAACAGCCAAGCTAGGAAGATTCTCGCTTGCAATTAATGGAATCGAGGTTTGGAACCATTTGTGATGGTCTTGCAGTAATTGGAAAGTCTTTTTGTAATACTCTCTGGGTTCATCCAACTTAAATCACTTTTAAATGGTAAAGAAAGTAGATTCTTAAATTATTTAATATCTTTTAACAAATTAATAAGAACGGATAAATTGATGATAGAGTAACTGCGAAATTGAAATCTATTAACAGAGGGTCAATATATGGGATTAATGAAAACTCAACTTTACCAATTTCATAAAATGCATGGACATCTAATTGATTTCGCTGGATTCGAGGTGCCAATATGGTATGAAGGCATCATTCCAGAGCATTTGTCTGTCAGAGATGGTGTGGGTATTTTTGATGTTAGCCATATGGGTCGATGCTTAGTAGAAGGAAAGGATGCAGCCATCTTTTTGAATTATATTATTACAAGAGATATAGCATCATCAAGTATTAATCAAGGACGATATACATTAATGTGTAATAAAAACGGCGGGATTATTGATGATGCGGTGATTTTTCGACTTGAGAAAGAAAAATTCCTAATGATTTATAATGCATCAAATCGCGAAAAAAATTATGCATGGATAAGTAATGCTATTGAGGATTTTCAAGTAAAAATTAAGGATATATCTAATGAAGTTGTGATGTTGGCATTACAGGGTCCAAAAGCTAATATGACCTTGCAATCAATTAGTGATACTCAGCTTGATGACTTACGCTATTATTGGGGGAATTGGATGTCTTTGGATGGTTTGAGAGTATTTGTTACAAGAACTGGATATACTGGAGAAGATGGTTTTGAAATTTTTTTATGGAATACTCCTCTAACTAAACCTGAAAGAGCCGAAAAACTTTGGAACTTAATTCTGAATGCTGGAAAAAAAAATAATATAAAGCCCTGTGGATTAGGAGCTCGCGATACTCTTCGTCTTGAGGCAGGAATGTGCCTTTATGGTAACGATATGAATGAAGAAACAACGCCTTTAGAAGCTAATCTAAGCTGGGTTCTACAGTTCGAAAAGGATGACTTCATAGGTAAGGAAGCTCTCTTGAAACAAAAAGCTGAAGGAGTTAGGAAAGTCCTGGTCGGAATTCAAACATTAGAAAGGGGAGTACCTCGTCCCGGAAGTAAAATATTGCATAAAGGGGAAGAGATAGGCGAATTAACTAGCGGAACCTTCTCTCCTTTACTTAAGCATGGCATAGGAATGGGATATGTTCCTCAAGATTTCGCAGAAGTTGGAATTCCAGTTGATATAATGATAAGAAAAACCACTATACATGGCGAAGTAACAAAGACGCCTTTCTATGATGTTACTAAATATGGTAGAAAAAGGCAAATAGATTAAATTATTTTTTTGGAGTTGGCATTATTATTGGAAGTCTATCCAATTAAGACTCCTCTAGTTAAAGTAGGAGATGACATAATCAAAATCATACTAGAAGCGGTTGAGAATGCTGGTTATAAGATCGAGAATGAAGATATTCTGTTAGTAGCCGATAAGATTGTGGCAACTAGCGAAGGACGTATCGTTGACTTAAATTCTATAAAACCCACTGCCAAATCGAAAAAATTGGCTAGAGAGCATTCATTTGAACAATCTTTTGTTGAACTCGTTCTTAGAGAAGCAGATGAAATATATGGGGGTGCGGCAAGAGCAATTTTATCTCTTAAAAATAATGTATTGATCGCAAATTCAGGTATAGATCGAAAGAACGCTCCTAAGAACTCAGTATGTCTTTGGTCAATCAACCCAAATAAAACAGCTAGAAAGTTATGGAAAATTTTATCGAAAAAAACTGGAAAGAAAATTGGATTCATTTTAATCGATAGCCACGTAAATCCAATGAGAGTGGGTACCACAGGATTTGCTCTTGGCATAGCTGGAATCAAATCAATAAAGGATTGCAGAGGAACTTTAGATCTATATCATAAACCAGTCTTAATAACAAGGATGAACTTAGCTGATGATTTAGCTGCAACGGCTCATCTTGTTATGGGTGAAACAGCAGAAAGTACTCCTATAGTTTTAATTAAAGGTGCTCCAATAAAAGTGACGGATAATTTTGATCCCGACGAGGTAGTTATTCCAAAAGATGAATGTATGTATATGAGAGTTTTCAGTGCTTGTGCATTAAAGATGAAATAATATAGGAATTATTTGTAATATAACTAACATGAACCATGCGTACCATAACATCCCTGCCACTAAAGATAAAGAATAGAATAACGGTCTAGCTCTTATAGAAGTCCCTCGAATATATACATCCAAAGCATTTTCAGGACAAGCGTTTATACAAGTACCACACTTGATGCAATCTACATTAGGGGCTTCTATTTCATCTAAAGTTTGCCTTGTCAAAGCATATGTAGGGCAAGCTTCTACACAATAATTACACTTTTTGCATTTGACTTTTTTATTCATTTTAACATGAAATGGCGTTACGCTTTCTATGAGATTAATTAAGGCTCCAATTGGGCAGAAAATACACCACCACCTTTTTTTAGTCATATATGGAAGAACTATGCCTAACAATATGAATGAACCAAACATCAATAGACCAAGCCAAGTGTATTGGATCAACCATGTCCAACATATCACACATATTGCTGGAACTGAAAAACTCAGTCCAATCAAGATAATTGCCAAAACCAAGCCATATTTTATGTCCTTTACCTCTTCTTTTAAACCATCTAAAGCTTGCACCTTTTGACCTCTAGATTTATATTTTTTCCTAAACTTTGACATAGGCCACCTCTTTTTTCTTCCAACCATAAAAATTTCTATAGCACCTCCAAAATAACAGGCCCATCCACAAAATCCTCTGCCGAAGATGACAGCCATTATTATGAAGGGTAAGATTACGAATAAAGCCATCTCAGCTGTCGATGGCATCCTTACACCTATTCCAGGATTAGTTTGTGCTCCCTGTAAAGAGATGCTAGTCATAATCTGTGGCAGATTCCAATTACAAGGAAGTAGAGTTTTTCCAGCCGTTGGAAGACCAGAGAAGTAATAGACCCTCAAATGGCCGCTAACCCATTGGGCAAGAGACTTTATTCCTATGAAAGAAAATATTGCCAGAGTTCCTATCCATGTAATGATAGAATAATAAATTAATATTCCTCGCCTGATTTGTTGTGTTTTTTCAGTTGCAAGTAATGCAAAGGTTAGTATTGCTAATACTATTCCTAAAATGGTGCCAAGGATTAAGTAAGGTCTATAATATAAGTAGAAAACAAAAGATCCTATTATAACACTTGTAGCTATAACGATCTTAGTATTAACCAACTTCTCTATTCTGAATACTCTCCTTGCAAGATTCTATTTAGCGTATTTAGGAAGCGCGCACGCTAAAAATAGAAAATTACATTCGCTCCTGGTCTTAAATAAGATTTTCCACCCTCCCAAATAGCATCTATATAAACAGGTTCTGCAACGTAGCTAACTACTTTAGCTGATGCTTCGCCATTTTTTAGTACAACTTTTTCTTTGCTTATTTCAGCAGTGGGACCAGCAGTTATTGTGAGTCTTACAGTATCATCTCTACTTGTATCTAAGATTCCTTCATCATCCACGGCTCTAATAAGTATTGTACATTCTCTTCCAGTGGTTTGAATGTTGTCTCCAGTAATTACAACAACTAATTCGGTCGCACTTTTTGATTTGAAAGTAAATATTGTACTGCTGTTGAAATAGAAAATTGAAGCTATGATAGCTACAAGTAGAATTGCAGAAAAATATGTTTGAATTTTTCGGACTTTTTTTGGATGTATTCTCATTACGCATCCAAAATATTGTATGAAAAGGAGTCCAATATTTAGGGATTTCTAAATAAAATAAAAAAAAGGAAGATTATTTTTGATAGCTACATTGCTTCTTTAAGCAAAGTTTTAGTTATCTGTACTTTGTACTTATTCATGCTTAAAGGCGAAGCTTTATCTAAAGCTGCATTTACTTCATCAGTTGTTCCACTAATAATAACCGGAGCAACGCCACCTAAAGCAGCATTGGTGCCCTGATCTGTTGTTGCTACAGCTACACTTGCTATAGCGAAGTCGATCGCCTTTCTATAAGCAAATTTCTTGTAAGTTCCCTTTGATGGTGCTTTAGGAACAATGATCCAAGTGATCATTTCGTTTGCTTCTACGACATTTCCTAGAGTCACAAAGAAATCTTTGAGTTCAACTTCCCTTGAACCGCCTGCCTTCTCGATCTTCACTTTAGCGTTTAAAGCTGATAATGCTGTTGCCATATCACTAGGGTTGACAGCTACGCATACTTTTTGCTCCATTATCGCGTGGTATCTGTTATCTCCTCCAGAGGCAAAGCAAACTGGTCCACCTTTTCTATAGCAGTAAAAGTCTGGTTTTAGATAATACCAACACCTTACGTGTTGACATAAGTTGCCTACTACCGTGCCCATGTTTCTAATAGCTGGTGTAGCTACAGCTGCAGCAGCTTCTGAAAGCATAGTGTATTTAGATTTTATCAGATCAGATTCTTCGAGTTCTGAGAGAGTGACAAGCGCACCAATCTTAAGGCCATCGTTATCTTCTTTGATCTCATTTAACCCTGGGATGTTCTTAATATTGACGACAATTTCTGGCGAAGGCAATATTCTGCGCTTCATTGTATCGAGTAATGCGGTACCGCCACCGCATATCTTTGCTTTATCTCCATACTCATTCAGTACAGATAAGGCTTCTTTTACAGTTCCTGCATCATAATGTTTGAAACTTTTCATAGGTCTCAATTCATATCATCTCCTAGGCTTTTCCTAACGCTTTGAGTATTCTCGCTGGGGTAAGTGGTGTTTCCGTAATTCTAACACCTATTGCATCCTCTACAGCATTTTCCAACAATGCTAGTGAACCAACGATTACAAGCTCTCCAACTCCCCTTCCTCCATAGAAGGGTCCTTCATTTGTTGGTATGTGCACTCCCATAGTTTGCCAACCTTTATGTGGTGCATAATCTACGAATGTATTGCTCGGTCCAGGTAAGTCGAGTGAAGTCAACATCTTGTAGTCAAGGAAGGTTAAGTTCAAATATCTTCCATTATCATGAGTTTGTTCTTCAAGCATTGCTGGTCCTATACCCATTGAAGCCATGCCACCTACCATTTCTCCCTCAACAGCAGCTAGATTTATTGGTCTGCAATCGACGCAATGAGCTATTTTCTCAATCTTTATTTCTCCAGTCTCAGTATTAACTAGTACTTCACAACCTTGTGCTCCGTGCCCATATAGTGTATAACGCCTATACCAGATATTTCCCTCAGCATCAGGAACAGCTTGGCCTGTTTCAGGATCATACCAGTCAGATGGCATGTATATCTCGCCAATTCCTATCAGGTATGGTGTAGTACCTTGCATACCTTCTCCATGCGCACGCGCTTCTGCAGTCTCAGCGGTCGCGCCTCCCCATGGTATTGAATCCTCTTCATTTCCTTTAACGAAAATTTTACCATCTTTGGTTTCCAAATTACCTGGACTCGTGTTTAGCTTTGGTGCAGCAGCTCTAAATAGCTTCTGCTTGGCGTCTTTACATGCTTCATAGACAGCACCTCCAGCATGAAAAGCTTGTTGGCTTGCAAAAGCTGAACCTGTATATGTACTGACCTTTGTATCTGGAGGCAGTACATCGACATTCTCTATCGGTATATTTAACGCATCGGCTGCTATAGCCGCCATACATGTGTTTGTCATAGTGCCCATATCGCTTACGGAAGTTATAACCTCAACGTTTCCTGAAGCCGACAGTCTTACCATAGCTAAAGGTTTGTCGAGTCCTGCGTGAATATACATGTTTTCTGCGGCAATACCTCTTCCTCTCTTCCAAGGACCAGTTGTTGATGCTTTGGGCGTACCCAATCCTATTTCATTTGCTACCTTCTCACAACATTCGATCGTATTTACGCCGCCTTGAATTTCGTTTAGGGCATTCTTCTCTCCTTCAGGTAAGAAGTTCTTTCTCCTGACTTCTACTAGATCTAAGCCTAGTTTCTTTGCTATTTCATCCATCTGAGATTCTATAGCATGAGCTATTTCCTGTATTGAGAAGCTTCGTAATGATAGCATTGGCTGGTCATTTGTGTAAGTTACATAGCAGTCCCACGAGTAATTATCATAATTGTAATCACCAACGGGCATAGTCGCAGCCTTACGCGCAAGATCAAAGTTGAATCTAGTATAGCACCCTGCACCACAATATACCGTTATCTTCCTAGCCTTAATCGTACCATCGCTAGCCACTCCGTCCTTCATATAAATACGCCAACTTGGTCTAGAAACGCATAAGTGGCTTCCTTCCCTAGTAAATTCTACCTTCACTGGTCTTCCTGTCTTCTTCGCACCCCATGCTGCAAAGAGGCCGGCTTGTGGCATGTTCTTACCGCCAAAACCTCCACCGGTCTTTTTTACTTGTTTAAATCTCACGTTATCTGCGTTCATGCCTACTGCTCCAGCTATGACTGGCCAGTGGACACTGAAATTTGTTTGTGTTGATTCCCATACAGTAAGTTCATCAGCCCCAATATCATAGTCAGCAACAGAAACCATTGGTTCTATGCATGCATGAGTAATGAATGGCGAATAGTAAACATTTTCTATTATTAGGTCTGATTCAGCAAAGCCTTTATCTAAATCTCCCTTACGAACTTGCGTTTTTAGTATTAAATTTGGTCTCTCATCTTCAAGCTCAGAGGATACTAATTTGGGATCATGAACTTTGGCCGGAGGAGTCATGTCTGCTGCTTCTTCTGGGTCGAATACAGGGGTCAGCTCATCATATTCCACTTTTATAAGATCTAGTGCATTCTCTGCTATTTCATCTGTTTCAGCAACAACGAAAGCTATTGGTTCTCCATAATAGCGAACTTTTTCCCATGCAAGTATTGGCTCGTCTCCAAATACCTTCATATTATCTATGTCCTTAGCCTCTAGCACAGTGATGACTCCAGGCAGATCTTTTGCCGCACTTGTATCTACGCTCCTAATAATTGCATGACAAACAGTGCTTCTTTTTACTTTACCGTAGAGCATTCCAGGCATCTGTATATCATGAACAAATTGCATTTTTCCAGTGACTATAGCAGGAGCATCTATATCTTCGATATATTTACCGACGTATTTTGTTGCGGGTTTATTTTCCCAAGTTACTTCTCTAATTTCACCTATTTTTGGCATTTCATTCACCTCTTCACTTATATTAGGCTTCCTTTATGGCCTTCGTTATACGAGCATATTCACCGCATCTACAGAGGTTCCCGGAAATAGCTCTTCTGATCTCGTCTTCAGTTGGGTTTGGATTTTCATCAAGCAGAGCTTTACTAGCTATTATCATTCCTGGGGTACAGAAACCACATTGGAAGGCTGTGTTTTTCTTAAATGATGCTTGGATCGGATGAAGTGTAGCTCCCTTTGCCAAACCTTCGATCGTTGTAATTTCCTTGCCATCAGCTTCGATAGCTAGCATCATGCATGCCAGCATGTGCTTTCCATTTACAATAACTGAACAAGAACCACATTCTCCGTAATCACATGCCTTCTTAGGACCGGTTAATCCTTGATCTTCTCTTATAACATCCAAAAGAGTCTGATTTGCTGCTGCGTATAGTGATACAGGTGTGCCATTGAGCATATAAGAGACAGTTCTTCCAGGTGCTGGAATTTTAGCTGGGGCCGCAGGTGGTCTAGGTGCTACTAGAGTTGTAGCTCCATATGTTGCAGCTGCTCCTACGATAAGTCCAGCGACAGCTCCTTTTACGAATCCTCGTCTTGTTACGTCGCCTTTCCTTGCTTTACTCATTTTCTATTTTCTCCATTTTCTATTTTTTTAACCTTTTTTTATAGCCTTTTTTAGGCAAAAGTTTTAATTATTCATGAATGAGTATTTAACGCTTTGGAGGCGCTAAAGGGTATTATATAGCCGCAATGTTAGTTTAATAGATAAAGTTCACCTTTATGTAAATAATTTTGATTACATAGCAACTGCTCAATTTTGGAGTGCTCTTTGATGAGTAAAAAAAATAAAAATGAAAAAATTGAAACTACTAAGTTGATAATGATAGTACCAGTAGAGATGGATTTTGGGAGAAAATTAAAATTTGAAGTGAAGGCTGTAAATATTGAAGGTGGTCTGGATACTAGTCGAAATGATTTAATTAAAATTACACTCAATGGAAAGCAAGCAAGGCTTGATCCGTCGGAAATTAAGCTGAATAACGGCAAAGCTACTTTTATACTAGAAAGTGATATACCACAAATAATTACGCTTTCCGCATCTTGGATTAGTGGTAAATCTCCCTTGGAAAAATATTCTTGCCTTCTTAAAGTTGGCGCTTTAGAAGATTTAGGACGAAAAGATGCTCGGATGAGGGATTACAAAGAGGTCATTAAAAATTTTGAGCGTATATTTAAATCAAGGAAAGATCCTAAGAAAGCCTAGCTCATGCTATTAGCGAGTTTTAGTGCGCGTATTATATTTGCTTTTATTATTTTTCTAGAAGAGTCTTATAAGACTAAAGCAGACATTCAAAAGATTACAACAAGTTAAATATTAAAAAGCAGATAATATGAAAACTCCTTCTAATAGAAGATTATAAGGAGCCGTTGAAATGAAGATGGATTTCAATATTCCAAAAAAATTACGTTACACATCTAAACATGAATGGATAGAAATTTTTGATGAGAAAAATTGCAATGTAGGAATTACGGATTATGCCCAACAAATGATGAAAGAAATAGTATTTGTAGAGTTGCCAGATAAAGGAAAGAAAGTTAAAAAAATGGAGAGCATAGCAACAGTTGAATCTGTCAAGAGCGTTTCAGAAATATTTACACCATTAAGTGGGGAAGTAATCGATGTTAATAAAGAACTAGAAAGTGAGCCAGAATTAATTAATAAGGATCCTTATGGTCAAGGATGGATTTTCAAAATAAAGATTGACGATAAAAAAGAAATTGATGAGTTGTTGGATTCAGAGAAATATAAAGAGCATATCGATAGACTATCCGAATAAATCCTAACGGCTTATTCTATTACCATATCTATATTATGTCTAATTTCTTCCCTATTCTTTCAAAAGCTGCTAACGCATAATCTAATTCTTCTCGTGTATGATGTGCATTGACAATGCTTCTAATTCTATCGGTACCTTTAGGAACTACTGGGTAGCGTACTGCATTAACGAATATTTTTTCCTCCTCAAATAGACGTTCGCTTAATGCCTGTGCTTTCTCTGGTGTTCCCACGATAACTGGAGTTATTGGAGTTTCACTTATTCCTGTGTTAAAGCCCAAACTTTCTAATCCTTTCTTGAAGTACTTTGTATTGTCCCAAAGTTTCTGGACTCTTTCCGGTTCTCTTTGAACTATTTCTATCGCTTTCAGAGTTGCTCCGACTGCTCCTGGAGAAATGAATCCTGTTGAGAAGCAATAAGGTCTCGAACGTCGGTAAAGGTAGTAATACAAATCCTCACTTCCGGCGATATATCCGCCAACAGTTGCTATAGCTTTTGATAGAGTACCCATTACAACATCTACTTTGCCATATGCATTAAAGTGTTCTAAAGTCCCTTTTCCTGTCTTTCCTAGTACGCCAGTTGAATGAGCGTCATCTATATAGATGAAAGCATCGTACTTCTCAGCTATCTCAATCATTTCTGTTAGTTTACATATATCACCGTCCATGCTGAATACAGCATCAGTGATTATCATCGTCTTGCCTTTCTCGCGATCCTTTACACTTTCCTTCATTTTTTTCTCCAAATCCTCCATATCGAGGTGCTTGTAAATTATACGACCCGTCCCTCTCGCCATTCTGCATCCATCGATAATGCTTGCATGGTTGAGTTCGTCGCTGACGATAGTGTCGCCTTCTGCCATTATGGCCCAGATTCCACCAAAGTTAGCTGTATATCCTGTAGGATAACATAATGCGGCATCAGTTCCTTTGAACTCAGCCACCTTTTTATCAAGCTCTTCTTGTATCTCATAAGTCATAATCATCCTACCAGTTCCCATTCCTGCCCCGTATTTGTCAATAGCATCCTTTCCAGCCTGCTTCATCTCCGGATGGTTTGCTAATCCAAGGTAGTTATTCGCGCATAAGACAAGAATCTCTTTTCCATCAAGCATAGATTTTGTTAAATTAGGTCCTTGCAGTTCCATGAAATGAGGCATGTATTTTGATCTCTTCAGTTCATCAACATGTTCTTTTACAAATTTTTCAAATTTTGGATTCACCAAAATATAATCACCTTTTTGATAGATAATAGGAGTTAATCCGCTTAAATTTTTTATTATAAGAAGACTTTTACAAATGAACTTATTTTTACTCAGTTATTGTAAAATTTGAACTTATTAGCTGTAAAAACATTTGATATAAAATAAAGAGTTTAAATTGATTTTATTAATTTAGAAAGAGGGCTTACTTTTGAAAATCAACAAAGTTCAAGTTTATGAATTAAATCTTGAACTTAAAGAATCTTTACGTATTTCATACAAAAATTTTACAGATATAAAGAATGTTTTGGTTTTCATTGAAACAGATGAAGGCTATAAGGGAATTGGTGAATCTGTTCCACTTAAGCCACAGACAGGAGATACCCAAAAATACGCGATCCAATTTCTTGAGAGTGCAAGTATCGTATTAAAAGATCAAGATCCTCTCGACATTGCTTGTATACATGCAATCCTAGAAAAGATTTCAAAAAAAGTAGGGTTCAATAGCCAGACGGCGAAAGCTGCAATTGATTCTGCATGTTATGACATAATTGGGAAAACCAAAGATAAGCCCGTCTATAAAATCTTATCCTCCGAAAAGCCCAAAATAGTTCCAAATGCCGTTACAATCTACATAAGTTCCATTAGAGAAACAATGAAAAAAGTTAGATATTTCATAAAGAGATACAGAAAAAACGGATTAAGAAGATTGAAACTTAAACTCTCAGGTCAGCCGAGACTCGATAGAGACAGAGTATTGGCAGTTGCTTCAATTTTCGATGGAGAACTTGTTTTGGATGCAAATCAAGCTTATAGGGATGCAAATTTAGCGATAAAGGTGTTCAATGGTATATATGATAATTTAGGATCTAGAGTAATCCTAATTGAGCAACCATCACCAAAAAATGATCTGGCTAAATTAAAATTTATATCTGAACGATGCGAGATTCCAATCTTTGCCGATGAATCTGCAGCCACGTTAGAAGATTTTCAAAAGATAGTTGAAGAGAAATCAGCAAAAGGAATTAATATGAAGTTACAAAGATTAGGAGGAATATATTGGGGAAATAAAATGGCTGAATTGGCTAAAGGACATAAAATGGATATGTTAGTTGGATGCTTACCAGAGAGTGGCGTAGGCATAGCTTATGATGCTAATTTTCTAGCAGGAATTTCTAAATATGTAATCGGCTCTGATCTAGATACAGATTTAGAGCTTAAGACTGACATAGTTACAGAACAATCTAAAATTCCCTTTGCAAATGGAATGCGCTTACCTTTAAACAGACCTGGGCTTGGAGTAGAGCTTAAAAAAACGGTTAGAAATTTTAAATAAAAAATTGTGCTTATAAGTAAAGTGAGCTTGATTGAATTTTCGTATACAGAAATTGTCTATTAATAATTTGAGTGGTTCAAACAAAATCTCGCGCAAAACCGCACTAGTAATTCTTATCATTGCAACAATCATTATTGTAGCGTTTTATTACATGACTGCTATTCCTTCCAAGCCAACAATTGTTCTGACTGATGATGAAGAGAGAGTTGATCAATTCTTATCGGATTATTATTTGGCTTTGGATAATATGTCCTTAAGTGAAGTTTTAGATTTCTTTCAAGAGGGGGCGATTTTGATATCCCCTGAAGGGAAAAATTACAAAGGAAGAAGTGAAATTGAAACTTATTATAATAACAAATGGAGCGGGCTTGCGGAATATACGATCAACAAAAATCTTTACACTATAGAAGTAAAGGATGATTATGCAAAAGTATCCTATTGCTCGAAATCATTAGAACGTTATCCAGCAGCTACTATAGGAAGCATTAGAACTTTTCGAGATGATTTCGTATTGGTCAAGCAAGATGGTGATTGGAAGATCATTGGATTGACAATAAGAAGTGAATCGTGTGTAGTAGATTTTCAATAGCGCAGACTTAATCACTGACTCTTGCCTGTAAATGAGCTCATCCAAAATACTTTCCTATAGCATTAAGTAATTCGTCTAATTCTTGCAATGAAGTGATTCCAACAACGACTCCATCTACTTTGTCAACAAGATATTCAAAAGCTTTCATGGGTCTTAACCTACCTGCTGCCAAGGCCTTCATTGCAATTATTTTTTTACCAGTTTCTCTAGCTTTAGTAATAGCATTTAGAGTAGAGTCAGCATTAGGCAACATGAATTCTCCAATCGAATTGATGGGAGCTAGTATGATGTCTATTTCATTTATTCCTAATACTTTGGGAATAATATTACCTGGAGAATGTGTGGCAATACCGGTTGGAATGTCATTAAATCTTCTCTTAATAATTCTAAGAACATCAGTAAGACTTCCAGGCATATCATCTGTGAATGATCCGTGAATAATTATTGATTGAGCTCCGATCAATTCACAAAGAGTTAACTCTTCTTGAAGATTTCGGCCCTCTACAGTTGCTAAAATAAAGTTATCAATAAATGTACTTCTTATAGCTTCAGCAATAGCATGTATTATTACTGGATCACTCGGAACATGAATAGCATTTAAGCCTCGTAAAATAGATTCTTGATAAAGTTGAGTAATGTTAGGAGGATTAAGATAGAATTTATTATGATATATCATCGAGCGCTCTTTAAACTGTCCAGCCCCAAAGAATGGCGAACTTCCAAATAATACTTTTGGAAATTTAACCTTACCAATTTGAAAATTATCAAAAAGATATTTCTTATAAAAACTATTAGATATCAAATCTAATTGACCTTCTAGAATATTCAAAGTCGATTTTTTATTAAAATAAATAATGAAATCCATAAAAATGGGATTTTTTCATGAATGTTTTTAAATAGATACAGAAATTCCTATTAATTGATGATTCATACTATGGAAGCTCTAAAAAAGATTGAAGCTCAAGAGCTCCAGACTAAACCCATAATCATTCCATCTGATTATACGATATCAAAGATCATTGGTGTTCTAAAGGATCTTAATGCTTATGAGGTTTTTACAGTTAAACGAAACAAAATTGGAATGGTTACTATCCGGGATATTCTAAAGGTTTCTCATCTTGCGAGTGCAAAGCCCTCTTCTCTAATAAAATACCCTACAAAAATTACACCAACAACAGGCCTTAGTAAAATTGCAAGAATTCTTACAGATTACCGTCTTAGATCCCTACCAATAATGAAAGATGAAGAATTCACAGGCGTAGTCACAGATAAAAAAATATTAGAGGCGCTCTTAGCAAAAAGTGATCTTAATTTTCTAATAAAATCGTTATCATCAAGTAAACTAATAACGATCACAGAAGACGATATTGTTGCCAAAGCAAGGAATCTAATGGTTGAGAATAAAGTTGATCATCTTCCAGTGATTTCACATAAGAAAGTTACTGGTATCTTGACCTCAAGCCATATAATTTTTCGCCTAATCCCAAGAGAAAGAAGCGCGAGCGCTTTTGGAATCGAAATAAAAAAACGCTTGAGTTATCAAGTTAAAGCTTTGATGAATAATCGACCACTTTCATGTCAAGCGCATGATAAAGCATTCAGCGTACTCGAAAAAATGCTAAAGATGGATAAGAGATATGCTCTAATAACTGTCCTAGATATGGTTCAAGGAATAATCACTATGAGAGACTTCGTTAGGCTTTTGGCGGAACCTGAGGCTAAACCAGAGATCCCGGTTTATATAATTGGTTTGCCTGAAGATCCTTTTGAAGCCGCGCTAGCAGAATCAAAATTTTTTAAAGTTGTTCAATTTTTGAAAAGAGTTTTCCCAGATATTGAAGAAGCTCGCTCAGTTATCAAAATCTCAGAGTCCGTTAAAGGTAAAGAAAGGCGAAGATATGAGGTGGATATTACGATAAAGACAACTAAAGATATTTTTTCCTTTACTCACAAGGGCTGGGAATTGCCTAGCATTTATGATGAATTATCAAATAGAATCAAACGTTTACTTAGTCAGAAACGAAGAAAAACCAGAAGAAAACGTACGCGTTAATCATTATGATTTACTCGAAATAACAAAATTTCTATTACGCATAGTTTTTAATAATGAGGCAGTAAAAAAACCAATTCCTGAAATTAATATAATTGTAGCCCCTGAAGGAAGATCAAATATATAAGAAAACCAAAGGCCAGTAAAAGTGAAAAATGCTCCAAGAATCACTGCATAAAACATGATTTTCTTCATATTATGAGTGTATTGTTCACTAATCGCAGCTGGGATCGTCAATAGAGCTATAACTAATATTACTCCAACAATTCTGATTAGAACAACTACGGTGAGAGCTGCTAAACATAAGATAAGCAAATAGAGCTGATTTACAGGCACACCAACTATAGAAGCAAACTCTTCATCAAAGGAGATGGCCAATAGTTCTTTATACAAAGCAAATACCATTCCAATGATAACTATATCTAAAATAGCCATCAATATCAGATCGGAACGAGGTACAGTTAGGATGTTACCAAAGAGGTAGCTGAAAAGGTCTGGAGCATAACCTGGGGTCAGACTAATAAATAAAATTCCTAAAGCCATTCCCAAAGACCAAAGAATGGCTATAGCGGTATCTTCTCTTTTTGCAGCTTTCTTGCTGATTATACCAATACCCATAGCTGAAGCAATTGAGAAGAATACTGCTCCAAGTATTGGATTGATCCCTAGATAGTACCCAAGTCCTATCCCGCCAAAAGAAGCATGTGAAATTCCACCACTTATAAAGACAATCCTCTTAATTACTATGTAAGATCCAACAACACCACAGGCTACACTTGCCAACAAACCAGCAATCAAAGCATTTCTCATAAATTCGTATTGAAGTGCTTCAATCATTTCTACTCACTTGTGTTCCTTGACGACTCGATGTGGAATTCCATGAGCAATCATTTCCACAGGACATTTATAGGTCTCTGACCAGATCTCTGGAGTAATTTCTTTAGTTCCCTGATAGTATAATTTCCGATTTAAGCATGCAATTTTGTCAACATATACCGATACAGCGGAAATATCATGAGTAACCAATATGATAGTAATTCTTTTCTTTAATTCATTCAAAAATTCCCAAAATTTAGTATCTAATTCCTTATCAACGCTTGCAGTTGGTTCGTCAAGAAGTAACATCTTGGGTTCTGAGGCCAAAGCTCTTGCAATAAAAACTCGCTGCCTCTCTCCACCAGATAGCTTTCCAATAGCCTCATCTTTAAACCTAATCATATTCACTTTTTCTAAAGTTTCTTTGACAATTTCCTTATCTTGATAATCGTAGTTATTGAAAAGTTTATTATGACCAAGTCTACCTGTTGCCACAACATCCCATACTGTTGCCGGAAATTCCAAATCGAATCTTCTAATCTGAGGGACATATCCAATATGTTTCCTAGTTTTTTTGGGATGATCTCCGAATACTTTGACTTCTCCTTTGTTAGGTTTAATTAGACCTAAAACTACTTTTAATAGAGTTGTTTTACCTCCTCCATTAGGTCCGATAATCCCTAGAAAGTCATTTTCTTTAACAACTAGATTTATACCTTCCAGTATGCTTTTATCCTCAAAATGTACCCAAATGTCTTCAAGTTCAACAACAGGATTCATATCTAATTCAAACTTCTGGCTATCTCATCAGATATTTTCGTGAGCATGTTGATATAATCTTTTTCTAATGGACTTACAAGAACTACGGTTCCTCCCATTTCATCAGCTATGGTTTCAGCTATATCAGTCTGAAATTCAGGAGTAGCAAATATTACTTTAATATTGTTTCCCTTTGCTTGATCTATAAGATAGGCTATTCCCTCAATATTAGGTTCTTTGCCTTCCTTTTCTATTGGAATCTGTTCAAGATCATAATCCTTTGCCAAGTATCCCCAGGTAGGATGATATACCATAAACTTCCTAACCTTCAATTTAGAGAAGGAATTAGATAATTTTCTATCAGTCTCTTCTAGATCATTTACATAAGCAGCTTTATTTTGGGCGTAATATTTTTTGTTACTAGGATCTATTTCAATAAGCCCATTACAAATATTCTCAACCATGATCTTCGCATTGCGTGGAGACGTCCATATGTGAGGATCTTTTCCAAAGTGTTGATCTTCATGTATTTCAAGTTCGTGTTCATTATAATGACTTGTAATATCAATCAGCTCGATATTTTCACTGCAATCAATAATTAGCATATCAGGATTAGTAGCGATTATTTTATCCATCCACGCTAGTTCAAATTCTATACCTGAACCGACTTTTGCATAAATTTTTGCTTTTGCTACTTTTTGCATTTGACTTGGGGTGGGCTCATATGTATGCGGACTTGCACCAGGAGGGACTAAAATAACAACAGATACTTTATCTTCTCCAACCTTTTCTACAAACTCAGCTTGAGGTACTATAGTAACAATGACTCCTATTTTTTCGTCAGTTTCTGTTATCGATTTTTGGTTTGGATAAAAATAGAATAGACTAACCGCAATTAGACATATGAATAATACAGCTATAGACGCGTAGCTTCTACTATTCAAATTTATGACCGTTTGATCTTGGAAGGGGTGATTAACATTTAAGCACGCGCGTTAGTATATTACGAAATTCAATTGTGGAAAAGGAGAGCCGGATTAAATCTTTCTATATAATTCGATAAATTTACTCTTTTATTACACTTAATTTTCCATATCTTCCTACGTTTAACTGTGTTTCTCCTCCATATGAGGTTACATAACCATTCTCAATCTTGACTTTATCGTTAACTGCTACTTTATCAATATCTTCATTCCATAGCGATAATTTAATTGTCCCAGAATCATCTTCAAAAGCTGCATTCGCTACTCTACTTGCTGCACCAAACTTTGTCATTACTTCTCTAGCTTCACCTATTTCTGTAATCTTTCCTTCAATATCTACTCTTCGCATTCCATTTTTGAGTTCGCTAACCTTCGTTTTTTAAACCTCCTTTACAAGAAATATTTTCATCAAAGTATAAAAGAATTCTAGAATTTCAATTTTAAATATGCGCTATAAAATTCATTCTTTTACCAAAATTTTTACATCTGTGTAATTCTGAATTGGTCTTCCCTCATCGAGTTCTAAATCAAATTGAATATTTAGATTTTCTATATGACAGGTCTTCTTTACTATTTCTGAATTGATATCAATAATTTGCGCGAATTCATTTTTTGTGGAAATGATCAATTCATGTAAAGGAGTCTTCAATGACATTTGCCTTTCGGATTTAATCTTTCGAACTTCAGAAATTATTGCCTGGATCAGATCACCATTCTTTTCTGAGGCTTCATCAATTAATTCTTCCTTTATTGAAGGCCATCCAGAATTATGTACACTTTTGATTTCTGAATCTCTGTTTAGAAATTCAAATATGCTTTCAGATATATGAGGACATATAGGTGTTAGAATCTTTATGATATTGAGAGTTGTATTGTAAATGACATATTGTGCTGCCATTCGGCTTCCATTATTTTCTTCTGAATAAAGCCTATACTTTATAGCTTCAATATATTGATCGCAAAAAATATGCCAGGCAAAATTCCTAATCGAGTCTAAGACAACATTGAATTGAAAAGAATCATAAGCATCAGTTACTTTACTAATCATTTTTTGGAGTTTACTCATAATCCATTTATCAAGGAGTTCAAACTTTACATCATCTTCTTCAAAATCCTGTAAATTCAGAATAACGAATCTAGATGCATTCCAAAGTTTTGTGAGAAATTTTTTTCCATATTCTACTTCTCCCCAATTGAAGGGCAAATCATAACCGGTAACTGCACCTCCTGCAGCCCACTGACGCAGAGAATCCGCCCCGTACTTTTCGACAGCTTCTCCTGCTTCAACATAATTACCATAGGACTTATGCATCATCCTGCCGTCTTCGCCTCTTACCATTCCGTTGACTAATACTGTTTTATATGGAGCAATTCCAAACAACGCAAGATTCTTTACCATCAAATAGTAGTCCCAAGTTCGAATTATATCGTAACCATTTGGCTGCAAATCCGCTGGGAATAACCGTTTAAAGGATTCCATATCCTTAGGCCATCCAGCGTGAACTGTACAGGTTAAAGAAGAATCCATCCAAGTATCCATAACAGAATTCTCGCCAGCAAATTCATCAGAACCGCACTTTGTACATTTTTCAATCTTAGGTTTTTCAAATCTTGGATCAATTGGAAGCCAATCTTTCTCGGCTATTATCAAATCTCTGCATTTTTTACAATACCAGACCGGTATAGGAGTTGCGAATATTCTTTGCCTTGAAATAACCCAATCCCAATCAAGTGATTCTGCCCAATCTATCATTCTTTTCTTTGCAAATGCTGGAACCCAATTTATCTTTTCTGACCAAGCTAAAACATCAGAAAGCATTTCTCGTGTTTTCATGAACCATTGATCTCTTGATATGATCTCTACTGGAGTATGACAACGCCAACAAGTTCCGATACTCTGAGTTAATTTATCGATTTTTTCAACAAGTCCTTTTGATTCAAGATCCTTCATTATTGATGATTTACAATCTTCTGCCGAGAGGTTATGATACTTACCTGCCTCTTCAGTCATTTTTCCATCTTCGCTAAGGATTTTGATTACAGGAAGTTTGTGTTTATTTTGCCATTTTACATCGGTTTTATCTCCAAAAGTACAGATCATAACAACTCCAGTACCAAAATCAGGGTCCACATCTTCATCAGACATTATGGGAACCGCCCTATTATAGATTGGGATCTCTGCTTTCTTCCCAACAAAATTTGTATATCGCTTATCTGATGGATTAACAGCCACTGCCACGCATGCTGCGAGTAGTTCTGGTCTGGTTGTAGCAATTAGTAGTTCTTTTTCATTACTCTTGAATCTTACGTAAACGAGGTTACTCTTTCTTTCTATATACTCTACTTCGGCTTCAGCAATAGCTGTTTCACAACGAGGGCACCAATTTACCGGATGCTCACCTCGATAAATGAGCCCCTTTTCATGAAGCATAACAAAAGCTAGCTGTGAAGCATAGCTATAATCTGGGTCCATAGTTGTATATTCTAAATTCCAATCTATTGAGAAGCCTAAAGTCTTCATGGTCTTTTTCATTCTATTTATATAATCTTTTGTGAGTTTTACGCAGATTTCTTTAAATTCAGAAGCTGGAAGATCTTTCTTCTTTATTTTATAGGTAGTCTCTGCTCTCACTTCAGTTGGAAGACCATGACAATCCCAACCTTGAGGGAAATGCACATTATAATTTTGCATTCTTTTGAACCGAGAGACAAAATCAAAGTAACACCAATTTAAGGCGTTTCCCATATGGAACTCGCCGCTAGGATAAGGGGGCGGAGTGTCGATACTATAGGTTGGTCTTCGTCTGTCTTTTCTATCATACTTGAAAATCTGATTTTTTTCCCAAATATCTTGCCATCTCTCTTCATTTTCCTTAGGCTCATAAGCTTTGGGCATGGATTCTATCAGATTTCTTTTTTCAATGTTTGATTTACTCAAGCAGAATTTACTCCCCAAAATAAAGAGTATCAGCAGAATCATATTTCTGTAATATTAAAGACATAATACTTTTACTGCAAAACAGAAATTGTATTTCTTTTAAAGGTCTTGATTTAGAATTATAAAAATTTCTCCAGAGAAGTAGCATCATCAGAGATTTTTATCTTTTTTCCCACTGCTAAACGCATACTGTCATATGCTGCCAAAGTCCTAATCCCAGTTTTCTCTTCGATGAATTTGGCCTCCTTATTAGGATTGGCAAAGATCATCCTCATACCAAATGCAGTTAAGATTGAAATTTCTGGTTTTGTATTTTCAATTATCCTTATCGCATCATCCGAGCTCAAGTGACCTTTGATCGGCATGCCCCTAGGTCTAAGCACACTAATTATCAGAATTCTCGCATCTTGATTTTGATCCTCAATCCCTTCGAAATAATTAGTATCTGGAATATAGGCAACATCTCCTATCGGAAATTTAAACCTGAAACCCACTGTATGGGGATCGGTATGCTTGGTCTGAGTGGCTTCAATTTCAAGTTTCTTTAGATCTATCTTATCGAGCGGTTTAACTTCAACAATCTCTTTAACCATTGTTCGATGATAAGTTGAGATGCATGGTTCATGAGTGTCTGACCCTGTTATTACACTTTTTGGAGCGATTAGATGACCTCTCTTTTTCGTCATTCCCTGAGTCATAGCTTCAATGAAGATGCCTCCATCACTGCAATGGTCAGGATGAGCATGAGATATTAATACTCCCTCTACTTTGAGTGGATTCAATTTCATCTGATTGGAATATACAATCGCGCCAGGCCCAGGATCCAATTGCAAATTCATTGGTCCTAAAAACCTAATGCCTCCAGTATGTCTATTTTGAGTAATCATTGAGAATCTACCTCCTCCAGTCCCCAGAAATATTATCTCAACATCATTCAATGAGAAATGACCTCAGGAAGCCTAGTGACTTATTTATCTGATTAGAAATCGTAAATATCGGCGCTATTAAATAGGGAAGGAAGATATATCTGCGTCTTTTAATACTGGGCGAACCTATATTCCTATCCGAAAATTCAGAGAAGAATCTTACAACAAGAATTAACCAACCGTATGAACCTATTATAATTATCAAAAATATAACCGCATTAAGAAAATGATCGAATAAACCGCTGTAGATTTCAGCCGCTAACTCATAAGAGTAGGTATAAAAATTAAAGAACCAATGCAACAAAATTGGTGCAAAAAAACCATATTTTAGATATATTAATCCGAATGCTAAACCAGCGACGAATGCAGAGGTTATTTTTCCAATTCCCCAACCCCCACCAGCCAAGTAATGATTTAAACCAAATAAACTGCAGATTAGTATTAGAGTTACCCACTCCGAAAAGCTGATTCCTTTGATTAAGCCCTTGTCTTGAATTGTATCAAAACCGGCTTTCTCTTTGGCTTTATCGGGAAATAAGAAACATAGAATACTGGTAGTTAAAGATGGTAAGCGCCCTTCACTTTTAATTTTTGCAAATACACCTATCAACACCACAAGTCCCAAGGGAGTTATCCTATATGATATCTCTTCTAAAATTGGAGAATATGCAAGTTCATATAGGGCCATAAAGGAGTCGGAAAATTCAATAAAGCCAGTTTCTATTCCTTGAATTTCTTGAATGCTCTGTACTGCTACGACTATTATTAAAAGCATGCTAGAAATAACTGGCATAATCAGCAGGAAATTATTTAGCGGGATTTCAATTGACTTTTTTATCAGATTTTTTACTTCTTGATGAAATTTCACTCTAAGATTCCAAGCTAATGCAAAGCATACTATGTAAAAAATTATTAATGATAAAAAAAAATGTCCCAGATTAATTTCTAAAGGGATGTAGAAATTAAAAAAAATTAGAAAGCTAGCTGGAATCCCATCCAGAATAGATTTACTAACTTCGTACCCTTCATCAGTGAAAAAAAATAGGGCAAGTCCTAGGATTAAAGAAATGAAATAAGTCAGTATTATCAGTGAAGTCAATGAAACGAAGGATAGATTTAATGATCTCCTAAATACATATTCGATTTTTTGGGACATTTTTTCCAACAAATATTTAGCATCATTTCTAAAACTATTAGTTGTAGAGTTTACACCTTTTATATCACATAGTTACAAAAAAAGCGATTTGAAATCAACAAACTGGAATTTTTCCTTCAATGAGCTCTGATGAAAATTTATCGATGTTAGCTAATTCATTTAGCACTATATCCTCAACTTGACTTGATATATCACTCATCTTAGCTCCTTCTTCCAATACTAGCTGAGTGGAAGCCATCTCTGGTTCATTTATTGGCTTGCCGATTTGGCTTAAAAGCCAAACATAAGATTCCCGTACACCAGAAATACCCTCATATATTTTATTCGCGATTCGATAAGTAAGTAAATTGTAAATTTTTCCAACATGATTAACTGGATTCTTTCCCGCTGCAGCCTCTGAGCAGGTAGGCCGATTCAAAGGAATGATCCCATTAACACGGTTGCCTCTTCCGACTTGACCGCAATCACCTCCATCAGCTGATGTACCAAGAACTGTTAAATAGAGGCCTGCTGTTCCTCGTCCTTCCTTATCAGCGGTATTAAGAAATATCTCTGTTTTATCTTCTATCCTTGAACTAACAAAATTCTTAATATCTTCTAGAATTTCATCCTTCTTTGTAAAATAGTCCTTCTCATTATTTATGAATCTATCAACAATTGCCATTCCGATAGTTAAAGTCAATTCATTATCTTTCCTTGATCCCATAACCTTGATATCTTCTCCGGACTCAGGAAATTGCTTCTTAAAATCGCTTCCATTTAGGAACCTCTCTGTTTCAAGTACAATACTCTCTACTTTTGTTAAAGGTGCAAAACCTACAGCTGCGGATGTATCATTTGCACCAAGAAATTTCCCACCTCGCTTAAAAATATCTGCTAATGCTTCAGAACCTCTCTTGAGCTCTACTTGATAGTTAACGTGCTCACTAGGATCTAAATATCTTAAATTCCTTTTAATCCAATCCTTTGTAGTTGATATAGCCACTTCTTCAATTGGAATTGTTACATCACCGACTTTGAAAGTAGCCCTATCTCCAAAGACGAATAGAATTGGTTTTAGAATCTTACCACCACCAAACTTAACATTTGTTTCCCCTGCTATCAGCATGCCTTTATCCACGTTATGATGCATTATCGCACCAAATTTTTTCAGATATTCCTTAGATAAAGACAGAGAGATCTCATTCATTATAGCATCGCATATAGAGTCTGGATGGCCCAATCCCTTCCTTTCAACTATTTCAGTTCTTTGTTCTTCAATCGTTTTCCTATTTAGTTCCTCAACAATTATTCCTGACAAGCCAATTCATCCTACTTGTGGTTTCCTAAACAGATTAATTATTCCTTAATTAAAGATATTGATGATAAAAGAAAGTTCCTTAAGCTTATTATCCTAATAAAATCAAATATCGGTTGTTATTAAAATGAAAAGATCCTTGAAAAGGTTTAGGATGAATAAAGTAATCAACGCTATGATTTTAGCAATTTTACTCTGTTCTTCATCTTTCCTTACAACATTATGTTATTCCTATTCTCAAGATATAGGGCAATGGGAATCTAATGGTCCAAGAGTGGATGAAATTTTCTTTTCAATAATACTTAGTCCGGATCCACAGAAGATAGCTTTGAAAACTGGTGAGGTTCAGATGATGCCTGATCTTATAAGACCTATAGATATAGAAGAGCTTGCCGAGGATCCCAATATTAAATTGTTCATGACTCCGGGACTGCATATGTTCTATCTATGTTTCAATATGCGAAGAGAGCCCTTTGATGATCCTGATTTTAGAAAAGCTGTTGCGTATATTCTCGAGAAGGAAGAGATTACTCGGACCATTTTTAAGGGTTATGTATCACCATTAGACACATTTGTACCGCCAGCTCAAGGCGAATGGTATAATCCTGATGTACCTACTTACCCATTTGATCTCGATAAGGCCAATGAAATACTCGATGGAGCAGAATACATTCTAGATCCAGATACTGGTAAAAGAGTAGATCCTAAAACAGGTGAACCATTGAGAGATTTGATTTTCTTTACGCCTACTTACGAAGTTGCACCTACTTCCGCTGAAATAGGACGCCTTATTTGCGAAAGAGCTAATGAGGTAGGATTGCCATTTGTTCATACACCAATGGATTTTCCAGTAATGATCCGAAAAACTGGAGATGAAAGAGATTTTGATATGTATGTATTGGCTTGGGGCTTAGGCAGATTCCCAACACATCTATACACTCTTTTCCATTCTAAATTCGATATTCCTGGGGCTCAAAATATGCCAGGAATACGTGATAAAGAGCTTGACACTATCTTGGAAAGATTATGGTATGGGATTGAAAAAGACGAGGTAAAAGAGGCTGCACATGAAGCTCAAGAAATGCTCTCGGAACTGGTTCCTTATGTTCCGATTTATTCTAGATTCCATATTTATGCATTCTCGACAGATTGGAATGGAATAGTTAATATGCCCGGATTTGGGGCAGGGCACTATAATAATGGATGGACATGGCTAAATCTTCATCATAAAGATAGGCCTTTTGGTGGAACATTCAAAAGAGTTCTATCTGAGAAATTGGATACTCTGAATCCATTGGTTTCGACTTCAGCCTATGAACAGGACGTAATGTCACCGATTTTTTCAGGTCTTCTGACAGTGAATCCAGAGACAATGGATGATATGCCTTGGATAGCAAAAGATTGGGAGATAAAGGAGTGGGAGTATGAAGAGGGAGAAATCGGATCTATAGTGACCTACCATCTTCTAGAGAGTATAACTTGGCAGGATGGAAAGCCCTTCACTTCTGAGGATATTAAATTCTGCATTGAATATATAAGAGATAATCAAATCCCACTTTATGTTCAATCGTGGGATAATCTTGTTAAAGTTGAGACTCCTGATGAATATACTGTATCAATATATCTGAATTCAACAGGTTACTGGTATCTTTATACATATGCAGGAATGACAATCCTACCAAAGCATATATGGGAAGGAGTTGAAGATTATAGGAACTTCAGGCCATGGGAAGAACCTCATCCTGAAGTAGAAGGCTTGACTAAGCTTATTGGAACCGGACCATTCATCTTCAAAGAATATATACCTGGCGAATATGCTAGAGTAGTTTGGAATCCTCTCTTTTTCAGAAATCATCCAGATCACCCCCTACCTGCAACTGAAATTACTGAGGCAGAACAGGAGCTCACTTCGTACTTGATTCCAATAATAGCAATCCCGATACTAGGAATTGCTTTTTGGCTTTTGTATAAGAAGAAGTTATCAACGCGTAAATAATTAAAGTTGGATCTTCAAGAGAGCAATCATAGGTAACGATATTGAGAGCCGGAGAGTTTATATTAAGAAGAGCCGTTTATATGGCGATAACGCTTTTTGCAGTCATAACTATCAACTTCATCGTATTCAATATGATGCCTGCAGATCCTGTTTCCACGATTCTAGATCCAAATTTACCTTTTGAAGCCCAACAGCTTTTGAGGAAAGAGTTTGGGCTTGATCAGCCTCTGCATATCCGTTACGTCCTATATGTCAAAAATTTACTCAGTGGCGAATTGGGTGTATCATTCTGGTCCAAAAAACCAGTCATTGATGAGATAATGGAACGATTGCCCAATACAATACTCTTAACAGGGACAGCAGCTCTTACATCGATGTTTATAGGAATTAGCTTAGGAATATTCGCATCATCTAAACGTGGGAGCAAATTCGATATAGCAGCAATAGGATCTGGACTATTTGCTTACGGAGTACCAACATTTTTTATCGGTCTATTATTGCTTCTAGTTTTTGCCTACTTAATACCAATATTTCCTACAGCCGGAACAATCAGTCGGCCCCCTCCAACTGAATTTTTTGCACACATTCTTGATGTACTATGGCATTTGACTCTACCACTTCTTACAATTACAATAGCAGCTTTTGGAGGGTGGGCTCTTTATACAAGAAATTTGTTGCTTGATGTCTTAACTGAAGATTATATTGTAACTGCTAGAGCTAAGGGTCTAAGTGAGAGAACTATCCTTTTCAAACACGGATTCAGAAATATACTCCCGCCATTGATAACCATAATGGCTCTCAGCATACCTGGAATTTTTACTGGCTCGCTAATTACTGAAGTGATCTTCTCTTGGCACGGTGTTGGAAGGTTTCTATTTGAGGGAGTAATGAGAGTCGATTATCCGGTAATGCAAGGTTGTTTCTACATAATTGCTATTTTAGTCCTATTATCAAATTTCTTTGCAGATATCCTTTACAGCCTAGTTGATCCAAGAATCAGGAGATAGACTCATGACAACTAAGAAAGCGAAACATAGACAATATGGTGCGTTTTTTAGAAGAGCAAAAGATTTCCTCACGGTCTACAAAAATAGCAAATTAGGTATGGCAGGAGCCATCATGCTATCATTATTCATATTCTTCGCTATAGCGGCACCTTTACTGACTCCATATGAACCCATTAAAGATACATATCTTGCAGATAGTGTTGCGATGCCATTATGGATGACTATGGTTCCTGAATATAAGAATGCACCAAGAACGACAGAAATCAAATTCAATGCAAACTATTGGACGATTGATGAAAGCTCATTAAATTCAAATTACTTTGAAGTGATACAGAAAAATGATCGACTGATAGTCCAATTTTCAAAAGTTAATGTTATGAAAGAAAATGAGACGCATGAATTGATGATGGTGGTGAATTTTAATTATCCATATGACCCACCCTCAACTTTCAATATCAAATTTGAATTAGAAACTACAATAATCGGAGAAGCTGATTACACGGTTGAACTTTTCTTAAGAACGCCATCAGGAATCAATTATAATCTTTGGAATATTGAAGGAATTAATCAAGGAAATGCTTCAATAAAAGCGGTCATCGATTCAAGAGATATTCCTCTTAAAATGAGGCTTGGATTAAATCCACTAAGTAATCTTGCAAAGAACACATTTTCTGAAAAAGGAGAGTATGAACTGATTTTCAGGATATCAAGTGGTCAACTAGATAATAGTGATGAATGCCGTTTAGATTTTGGTAAAATCAATTTAAAGATTCTTGGCGAAGTTCATGGTCTGCTTGGTACAGATCATGTTGGTTCAGATATTTTTTCTCAGCTGTTATTCGGTACTCGAATCTCCTTATTGATAGGAATCTTGGCTGCCCTACTTGCGATCTCAATAGGCCTTTTAGTAGGTTTAATTGCGGGATATTATGGATCGTTTGTGGATGAAACTCTAATGCGCATAGTTGACATTCTTCTCTCCATTCCAGGATTGGCGTTATTAATGGTACTCGTAACTTTCTTGGGGAAGAATATTTGGAATATAGTTCTGCTATTAGGACTACTCGGATGGATGGGTTTTGCTAGAGCTTCCAGATCTCAAGTTCTATCATTAAAGGAAAGAACATTCGTAGAAGCTTCAAGAGCTTTAGGAGCGAGTAATAAACGTATAATTTTTAGGCAAATATTACCAAACGTTATGCCTTTGGTCTTTGCAACATTGGTTCTATCTATACCAGTGGCGATATTGACAGAGTCTGCTTTAAGTTTTCTTGGGCTAGGTGATCCGAGAATTTCAAGTTGGGGCAGAATCTTGTACAACGCTTATTCATTCGGTGGTTTCTCAAAGCTGGCATGGTGGTGGATTTTGCCTCCAGGTTTGGCTATTACTATTCTATCGCTTTCTTTTGTTTTCATAGGGCATGCATTGGATGAGTTACTCAATCCGAGGCTTAGAAAACGGTGAGTCATGAATGGTATTACTAGAAGTAAATGATCTAAAGACCTACTTCTTCTCTCAAAAAGGAGTTGCAAAGGCTGTTGATGGAGTTGATTTTACACTTGATAAAGGCAAAGCTTTTGGTTTAGTTGGGGAGTCTGGTTGTGGTAAAACCACGTTAGCGCTATCAATATTGAGACTTATTCTTCCACCAGGTAGAATTGTGGAAGGAGAGATTCTACTCGAGGGAAAGGATTTACTAAAATTAAACGAAAGTCAATTAAGAGAAATTAGATGGAAAAAAATATCATTAGTTTTTCAAAGTGCGATGAGCTCTCTAAATCCGGTCATAAGAATCGGAGAGCAAATAAGTGAAGCTCTTATAGCACATGAAAATATACGCAAAGAATCTGCAGAAAATAAAGTTGAAGAACTTTTTAGGTTAGTCGGATTAGATTCAAAAAGAATGCATAGCTATCCCCATGAATTAAGTGGCGGAATGAAGCAGAGAGCTTTGATTGGTATGGCATTAGCTTGTGAGCCTGATTTATTGATTGCTGATGAACCGGTTACAGCTTTAGATGTTGTGATACAAGCTAGAATAATCAAACTCTTGAAAGAACTACAAAAGGAATTGAGACTTTCTATGTTAATCATATCCCATAATCTACCTGTCATCACTCAGACTTGTGAAAAAGCTGGCGTCATGTATGCCGGTAAGATGGTAGAATGTGCTGATATAGAAAAACTACTCAGTAATGCAAAGCATCCCTATACAATCGAATTACTAAAAGCAATTCCTGATTTGAAAGGGGGAAAAGAACATTTGCACTCTATACCAGGAGATGTCCCGAATCCATTAAAATTTCCTACTGGATGCAGATTCCATCCCAGATGCTCTCATGCAATGAAGATTTGTAGAAAACAAGAGCCAGAATCAATTTCCATAAGTAAAGGACATTTGGCATCTTGTCATTTATTAGGGTAATAGCTGAATGAAAAAAGACATAATCGAAACCAAGCAGTTGAAGAAATATTTCCCTTTACGAAAAGGTTTTCTATCTTCTATCTTAGCGAGAGAAGAATACATAGCAGCGGTCGATGACGTTAGCTTCAAAATAATAAAGGGAGAAATATTAGGCCTTGTTGGAGAATCTGGTTGTGGTAAGACTACATTAGGTAGAACGATCCTAAGATTAATAGAACCAACCTCAGGTAGCGTATATTTCGAAGGAAAGGATATAGTAATAGCGGATAGCGAGGAATTGAGAAGTCTTAGGCTATATATGCAGATAATATTTCAAGATCCATATGATTCTCTGAATCCTAAAACAACAATATTCGATATGATTGCCGAACCTCTACTAATTCACAGAAAAAAAGTTAGGAATCTTAAGGTTGAAGAAGAAGTAATTAGGGCTTTAAGATCTGTTGATTTAACACCTCCAGAGGATTTCATATATAAATATCCACATGAACTCAGTGGAGGTCAAAGACAAAGAGTTGCTGTAGCTAGAGCATTTATACTGAAACCGAAATTTATTGTTGCAGATGAACCCGTTTCAATGCTTGATGTTTCAATTCGTGTCAGCATTCTGGATTTAATTTCTAAACTTAAGAAAGCTTCTCAAGCTTCATTACTTTTCATAACCCATGATTTAACTATAGCGAATTATATCTCTGATAGAATTGCCGTAATGCACCTTGGAAAAATTGTTGAAATTGGAAAAGCGGATAAAGTGACAAATGATCCGAAGCATCCTTATACAAAGGCACTGCTTTCAGCTATTCTACCTTTAGAAGCTAAACAAAAGAAGCGGAAAATCTTGATAAAAGGTGAGGTTTTTGGTCAAAAAGCTATATCGAAAGGTTGCAAGTTCTATTCCAGATGCTATTCTAGAATGAAACTCTGCGAGAAAAAAGAGCCGATGCTAAGAAAAGTTGGCAAGGAATGTTTAGTCGCTTGCCATTTTGCTAATTAGTTAAGAAGTCAGCAATATTTTCTATCAAATAGTAGTTATCAAACTCATAACAATACGGTTCCATTAAGAAAGTCTGGTCCCCGATCGCTAGAATATCTTTATCTGGAAGCAACACTATCGGCGAATATTCTCCAGTACTTTCACTTTCAGAATTGTAAGTCATCCCGCTAGTAAAACCTATTTTTCCACTTTTTGAAAGGATATGAGTTGCAGTGAAAAAGACCGTCTTCTGCAAGCCTTGAGTTACATTATTTTCATGATACTCTTCTATTATGATATTTCTATAGTTCCCATGCTTCTGATCCAAGTTGTACAAGTAACCATTACCGAACAACATTCCAAAGTCTGTTGTCAAGCTATTCATATAGCTAGTAGAATTTCTTGTAGGATCGGATATCAGTAATAGTTTACCGCCAGAATTTACATAATCTTTGATAGAAGTGATCTCTTCATCTGAGAAGAAGGTCTTTGGATTAATTATAATAAACGCCTTTGCACCGATCAACATTTCATCAAGTTTCTCAGAAGAGTTTACATACCTTATTGAGTGCGATCTGGAAGCTAATTCATAGAAGAGAATATTTGTTTCCCAACGCATAAACCCATTTTCATGTGAGATATCAACCAAAATAAAATCACTATCACTAAAGCCCAAATTCATATCCTCAGATGGCCATGATGTATTTATAGCTTGTTCATCGGAATCGATGTCAGGATTCGCGTATATATAATAGAATGCTGGTGGATCACGTATTTTCATAAGTGTATCCAAAGTCAAACCTGACTGATCTTTTGAAAGACCTATCGATACTATGAACGGCTTCTCCACGTAATCATCTATTTCTACAACTGAGTATGATCTTAAATTAGCTAATTCTGCGGCTTTACTTATAGCGTCATGACTTGATCCAACTTCATCGATCATACCATTATCAGAAGCGTCTCTTCCAATGTACATTAATCCTTTTGAGAGCTCAACTCTCTCTAATTTCAATACCTCTCCTCTTTGACTTTCTACTGCATCTAGAAAATCATCTAAGACAGATTGAATGCTAAAAGGAAAGTCCTTTCCAGATATTCCCCTTTGCTTGTAGGGTCCTGTTTCCATTACGCTCTCGAGCGGTTCTGGTTTTCCTGGAAGTGTAACGATTACTCCAACATTTCCAACCATCGCTGCAGGAACTGCGTAAATATAATCTGCTGAAACAGCGATATAGTATGCTCCTGAAACCCCGAATCCAACTACGTGAGCTACGATAGGTTTACTTTCACGTAAATCTAGAAGATTCATATAAATATCTTGAACTATATCAGCGAATCCACCCGGACTGTCTATACTCAATACCACAGCTTTGATGGTCTCATTCTTCTTTGCAAATTCTATCATATCCATTATGAACTCGTACTTTTCGCTGGAGTTAATTTGACCATAGATTTCAATTATGCCAATATTATTTGGCCTATAAGGTTTGGTTATGAAGAACAAAGAAGAATAAGCTGCTAGTATCAATATTACGATGAGAAAAAGGCTCTTGTTTTCCTTTTTGAAAAAAAACTTTTTCAAAGATGCAAGTCTCTTATTTGATCTTTTCATCCTATGCACCTGGTGTATGCAATTTCTTCTAATTCATTAATGTAAATATAGGGCAAGCATATAAATTAGGCTTCATTTAAGAGTTTCAATTAAACAACCTTGTTTCTCTGGAACAATAAATCCTAAGTAGTGTCCATTTCTATTCTTTAATTAACCCGATAAATGCTAATTCTTAATTATAAAATCGAATCAATAGAATATTGTGAACATTAAATGAAAAATGTCATTCTTGCAGGTGCTATTGCTGGGGCTATCATGGACATAGTTGCAGTTGTTTTAGTGTACATTTTCACAAGCATTGGAATTATCGAAC